>Ga0126381_100000265_pt1 | contig 58001 bp, 51 predicted proteins | sample PanSoiMetPlot_28_FD_96465 | JGI IMG/M metagenome (GOLD analysis project Ga0126381, IMG submission 96465) | Tropical forest soil microbial communities from Panama - MetaG Plot_28 | ecosystem: Environmental > Terrestrial > Soil > Tropical forest > Bulk soil | place: Panama | collected 2016-02-17 | reverse complement strand
TCGTGCCGATCAAGACGATGGAGCAGCAGGCGGTGCTGTCCGTACACCGAGTGCGACAGGGTTTCGTGAAGGCGCGAACGGCTCAGGCGAACCAGATTCGTGGTTTATTGACCGAGTTCGGGCAATCAAAGGCTCCTTAGTCAGGAACTTAAAAGCCAGGCCTGCGGTGTGCGCTTCGCGTCGCAGAAGGGCCACGTCGATCTTGCCTTGCATCAGCCCATCCGCGAGCTCAGGTGAAGACTTCGTCATGAGCGTAATCTCGCGGTCGGGCGCCTCCTCGCGCAAAATGCGCAGCGACTCTGACAGCCAGACTGCTTCCTGTCCCAGCAAAAAGCCAATGACAAACCCTGGCTTCTCGGGCCGCTCTGTACTACGTGCAGCTTCGCAGGCCACTTCGATCTGCATCAACGCCAGCCGCGCATGATCGAGAAATGCCCGCCCGCCTGCAGTGAGCGCAATGCCCCGGGCCTTGCGCTCCAACAGCTTTACGCCGATCTCCAATTCGAGATCGCGAATCTGTCGGCTTAGCGATGGCTGGGCGGTGTGCAGGCGCCGCTCGGCGGCATTGGTGAGGCTGCCCTCTTCGGCGACTGCAATGAAATAGCGTAAGTGACGAAGTTCCATTGTAAAAAACCATTCACCCATGCTTTCAAGGCATATCTCTACCACACAAAGTATTTGTTAACCAGTGCGAGTCGGGCGCATCGTACAAAACGGCGGCTAACGCTGGTTCAAACACCGAAGGAGCCTGGTGCCTGACCTACCATGAGGAGTTGACCATGACGGAACCAACCGTGAATGAACAAGCACCCCTGACGAGCGCCGGTTCGACTCGTCGTCGTCTGCTCGTCGCTGGCGCCAGCCTGGCGGCGGGCATTGCTTTTCCATCGAAAGGAGCAACCAAAGTGAACGCATCGAACAAGCCAAGCATCGTGTTCTGCCACGGCATCTGGGCCGATGGCTCGTGCTTCAACAAGCTGGTCCCGGCGCTTCAGGCCGACGGCTACGAGGTAATGGCGGCGCAGTACGGCCTCGACTCGGTAAAGGGCGACGTGGAGGCAACCATTCGCACGTTCGGCCGGGTCAGCGGGCCGATCCTTCTCGTCGGCCACTCCTACGGTGGCGCGGTGATTACCTACGCCGGCATGGACCCCCGCGTTGCCGCGCTCGTCTACATCGCGGCGCTGTGCCCGGATGAGACCGAAACGGCGCAGGAACAACAGGAGAAGTTCCCGAAGACGGACATCTTCAATCACGTCGAAGTCGCCGACGGCCGGGTCTGGCTGAAGCCGGACGCGCCCAAGGCCTTCGCGGGCGATCTGTCTGCGGAAGAACAAAGGGTTGTCTACGCGACCCACTTTGCGCCGGCAGCGGACCTGTTCACCCACAAGCTGGAGGGCAACGCCTGGAGATCGAAGCCTTCCACATACATCCTCGCGACCGAGGATCACACGGTCAATCCCGAATTGCAGCGCACCTACGCGAAACGCATGGGTGCCACAGTCGTGGAAGTCAAGAGCAGTCACGTCCCGATGCTCTCGCGCCCCAACGAAGTGCTCGCCGCAATTCGCAAGGCTGCTGCCGCCGTCGCCGCGAAACGCGGATAGACGCCCTCTACGCGCCGTGGAGGCTCGGGACCATCGATCGACCAACGATCGAGCCCGAGCCTCGCCGCAGCCCACGCTCAGCCAGGCAAAGGCCGTCGTCGGAGCGGAACGCAGATAGTGTTACGCGTGGCCGACGCTCACTCGAGACAGATTGCGGGAGTCCAACAGCGACGAGGATGATCTGGTTTTGCGCGCCAAGTGCATGAATCGCGACGTGTCAGTGGGGACCGGTGGATAACTCGTTCCACAAGGGTCCCACAGCAGAGAGGAGGACTTGGTTTTCGCGGCCAAGTCTTTGAAATTTGGCGCGCCCGGCAGGATTTGAACCCACGACCCCCTGGTTCGTAGCCAGGTACTCTAATCCAACTGAGCTACGGGCGCGTGGTGCGAATTATAGCAGAGCGATTCTGCACCGCGCCCTGAGTCGCTGCCGATCGCAAGGCCGTGACGGGCATGCCTTGTCGATCCGATTCCGTCGGACAATCAACCTGATTTGACAGCGCATCGCCCGCTGCCTAGCATGCGACCGCTCGGCGAATTTGATCGCAGGGACTTCGAACAAAGGGAGACGAAGCCAATCATGAATCGACGAGATCTGCTGCGGCGCGCGCTTGCGCTGACCACCCTGCCGGCATCGGTCGGCTCGCCGTTCCTCATGGCGCGCGCGGCTGCGCCGCGCCCGATGCGGCGCGTGCGCGCAAAGGACCACGACTGGCCGAGCGAAGATAAATGGCGGACGCTCTCCCAGGCGGTCGAGGGCCGTCTCGCCAAGGTGGCGCCGCTGCTCGCGGCGTGCAGCGGCAGTCGCGACGATCCACGCTGTGCGGAAGTACTGAAGAATCTGCGCAACCCTTTCTATCTTGGCGACCAACCGGGCGGTACCGAAGTTTCCGGATGGGTCGACGCGTGGACGCCCGAGCCGAGCGCTTACGTGGTATCGGCGCAAAGAACGGCCGACGTCGTCGCTGCGGTGAACTTCGCTCGGACCAACAACCTGCGCCTCGTTGTGAAAGGCGGTGGCCACAGCTATCAGGGCACGTCCAACTCCAAGGACTCGCTGCTCATCTGGACGCGCGCAATGCATGGTATCACCATGCACGATGCATTCACGCCGGTTGGATGCAATGTGAAGCCGCAACCGGCGGTGACCGTCGAGAGCGGCGCCATGTGGATCGACGTCTACGGCGCAGTGACGACCAAGGCCGGACGCTATGTGCAAGGCGGCGGTTGCGCCACAGTAGGTGTGGCCGGCCTGATCAGCAGCGGCGGATTCGGTTCCTTTTCCAAGAACTACGGGATGGCGGCTGCGGGCTTGCTCGAAGCGGAAATCGTCACCGCCGACGGCTCCGTGCGGCGTGTCAACGCCTGCAAGGATCCCGATCTTTTCTGGGCGATCAAGGGCGGTGGCGGCGGCAGTTTCGGCGCGCTCACCAAGCTCACGCTGCGCACGCGTGAACTTCCGGAATGGTTTGGCTCCGCTACGATGACCATCGCGGCCCAATCCGAGGAATCGTACCGTCGTCTGGTCGGCAGATTCCTCGCGTTCTATGCCGAAAGCCTGATGAATCCGCACTGGGGAGAGGAGATCGCCATCCGCCGGGATAACACGCTGAAGATTACGATGGTCAGCGCTGGCGTCGACGAAAAGCAAGGCACGAATCTCTGGAAACCGTTCGTCGATTGGGTCAAGGCGTCGCCCAAGGATTTCAAGTTCACCGACGGGCCGGACATCGGCACCATGCCGGCACGACATTGGTGGGACGCGGAGTATCGCCGTGCGCACGGCAGCAAAGCGATGATCGACGATTCGCGTGCCGGCGTGCCCGCGACACACGCGTGGTGGTCCGGCGATCAAGACCAGGTGGGCGCGCTCATCTACGGTTTCGAATCGATCTGGCTGCCCGCGTCGCTGTTGCGCAAAGATCAACAGAAACGCTTGGCGGATGCGCTGGTCAACGGCAGCCGGCACTGGGAGATCGAGCTTCACCTGAACAAAGGCCTTGCCGGCGCGCCTGCGGATGCGCAGAGCGCCGCGCGCGACACGGCAATGAATCCGGCGGCGATCGATGCTTTTGCGCTCGTCATCATCGCCAATGGCGGTCCGCCGGCTTATCCCGAACTTCGTGGTGCAGCGCCCGATCTCGCGGCTGCACGCAAGGACGCCGCTGCGGTCACTCGGGCGGTGGCGCCGCTCGAGGCGCTCGCCCCGCACGGCGGTGCCTACGTTTCGGAAAGCAACTATTTCGACAAGGATTGGCAGCGTTCCTACTGGGGCAAGAACTACGGTCGCCTGCAGTCGGTCAAGGCAAAGTACGATCCCGACGGCCTGTTCTTCGTGCATCACGGAGTCGGAAGCGAAGAATGGAGCGCGGACGGCTTTATTCGGCGGAAGGCTCGCTGATCGAACCTGGTTCATTTGACAGCGTGCGTCTGCCTGCCTAGCATCGGACGAGGGATCGCGGTCGATCGAACCGCTCCGCTCGTCGCAGGAGGAATGTGAACTCCGCAGTGAGTTGCGCGGCGCGCATTTTCGCGGTGCCGCTCGCTTTGGGCCTAAGCGGTCTGGCGGCGGCGCAAGCGCCCTACCCTAACCACGCCATCCGTATCATCGTTCCCTACACGCCAGGCACCGGCATCGACATCCTCGCGCGGCTGATCGGACAGAAGCTTGGCGACAAATTCGCGGTTCCCGTGGTCATCGACAACCGTCCAGGCGCAAGCGGCAATATCGGGACCGAGGCAGCGAGCAAGGCGGCGCCTGACGGCTACACCCTGCTCGCCACCGCGAGCACGCTAGTCACCAACGTCGCGTTGCAGAAGAGCGTTCCATACGATCCGGTGAAGGGTTTCACTCCGATCGGTCCGACCGCGATCGGCAATCTTACCCTGGTGGTCAATCCTTCCGTACCGGCCAAGACCGTCAAGGAGCTCGTCGCGCTGGCGAAGGCCAAACCCGGCGAGCTTAACTACGCGTCACCAGGTAATGGAACACCGCACCATCTCGCGGCGGAGCTTTTCAAGCTGCATTTCGGCGTCAACATGACGCACGTTCCTTACAAAGGCTCGGCCGGTGCCGTAACGGATCTCCTCGGCGGTCAGGTTCAGGTCATGTTTCTGCCCGTCCACGTGGCGCTTCCGTACGTCCAGGCCGGCAAGCTCCGCATGCTTGCCTCGGGCGGCTCGCACCGCTCGCCCGCAACGCCGGATGTGCCTTCGCTTGCCGAGGAAGGCATCAGCGACATCGACGTCGACATCTGGTATGCGATGCTCGGGCCGCCCGGTCTCGCCAAGGGTCAGGTGGCGCTGCTTAACGGGGAGATCAACGCCATTCTGAGCAATGCAGAAGTTCGCGATACCCTGTCGAAGCAGGGGCTCAATCCGCTCCAGGGAACGCCTGAGGATTTGAGCCGGATGATCTCCACCGATCTCGAGCGCTGGACGACCGTTGTCCGCGCGGCCAAGATCGAAGCCGACTGACCGCCACCATGAAACTCGACATCTTCAATCACATTTTCCCGAAGAAGTTCTACGAGCGGATGCTCGCCGTCGCGCCCAATGGCAAGGACATGCACAAGCGCGTGCGTGAGATCCCGTCCATCGTCGATCTCGACCAGCGCTTCCGCATCATGGACAGGTTTGGTGACTACGCCCAGGTGATCTGCCTGCCTTCGCCGCCGATCGAAGTGTTCGGCCCGCCGACGCTCTCGACCGACATGGCGCGACTTGCCAACGACGGAATGGCGGAACTCGTGCTGAAGCATCCCGATCGCTTTCCCGCGTTCGTCGCATCGCTGCCCATGAATGATCCTTCGGGGCTGCTCGACGAGGCTCGGCGCGCCATCGAACAGCTTGGCGCCGTCGGCGTTCAGGTTTTCACCAATGTCCTAGGCAAGCCGCTCACCGCGCCTGAAACGCTGCCACTGTTCGATCTCATGGCCGAGCTCGACCTGCCTATCTGGATGCACCCTGCGCGCGGCGCCGATTTCGCCGATTACAAGCAAGAAAAACGAAGCCACTACGAGATCTGGTGGACGTTCGGCTGGCCGTACGAGACCAGCGTCGCCATGGCTCACATCGTCTTCGAGGGGCTCTTCGACAATCACCCGAACCTCAAGATCATCACTCACCACATGGGTGGGATGATTCCTTACTTCGAGGGCCGCGTGGGCCCCGGATGGGATCAGCTGGGAGCGCGCACCTCCGACGTCGACTACACGCTGCTGCTGCGCAAGTTGAAAAAGCGTCCGCTCGACTACTTCCGGATGTTTTACGCCGACACCGCGCTTTTCGGGGCGTGGGAGGCCACCAAGTGCGGGCTCAAGTTCTTCGGCCCGGAGCGTGTGCTCTTCGCATCCGACTCGCCCTTCGATCCGGAAAAAGGCTCGATGTACACGCGTACGACCATCGAGATCATCGACCGCCTCGATGTCTCGCCGGAGGAGCGCCACGCTATCTACGAGGGCAACGCACGGCGACTGATGCGGCTGCCAAGATCAACCAAGTCGCCGGTGTCCCTCTCTGCAGGGCGAGCGCAAAAACGTCGCTGATCCCGTCGCCTGAAGGCAGCGCAGCGGCGAGCGCGTTGCAGAGCGCTCGCCGTTCCTGCTAAGCAGAAGACTGCGCCGTCTGCGAATGTTTCTGGCTCGGTTCAGAAACTCTCGATACAGCCTTGCCCACCGCCGCGGATTTATCCTTCCGCGCTAGATCACCAAGCGAAAGGATGCCGACAAGCCGTTTGTCGTGGTTGACCACAGGAAGCCTGCGCACCTGATTCTGGCCCATGTTTTTGGCGATATCGTCGAGCTCCTGATCGTCGAAGCAATACAGCATCTCTCGGGTCATGACCTCGCTCACCTTTGTCTGGGGCAATTTTCCTTCGGCCACCGCGCGGATCGCGATGTCCCGATCGGTAACCATTCCGATGAGTCGATCGTCTTCGGCGACCGGCAGCGAGCCGGCATCGATCTGGGCCATCAGCGCTGCTGCTTCGCGGATCGTGGTCTCCGGTTTCACAAGCTTTACATCCCGCGTCATTGCTGCGCTTACTTTCATCGCTATATCTCCATCGAAAGACAGTGGAAGTGAGGAGCGTCGGAGGTAGAAGGCTCCGATAAGCGTCCCCACGAAGTGATGACATCGGAAGAGGGATCGGGTTCAGAGGAGCCGCGGGAACGCCGGCCCCAGCGCTTTTGCGGCAAATGTGAAGACATTCTGAAGTTTGTGTTCGCGGGACCCGCCCCGCTTGCTGGCTTGTAGTCACTTGGCGACAATGCGGCGGACCTGCAAAACCGCGCCCTGATAACCGATTGCGATATCAGTGAAACTTGGCATAACTCCCAAGCTCTTCTTGGTCCTCCTCGCGACCAACGTGGTCATCGCCATTGCGGTCGGCGTCGCAGTCCAGATGAGCGTCAATATGCGGTTTCGGAGCTACGTGGAAGAGCGCGAGGACCGGCGCCTCGCCGCGCTTTCCAACGTCTTGGCAAATGCATACGCAGAACATGGTGATTGGGAATTCCTGCGCAACAACGATCCGCTGTGGGACTCGATCAATCGTCCCGTTTTCCCTGCAGGAGAACAACGACCTCCGCGCAACGCGCCACCATCCGATGGTCAGGGTGGCCTTCAGCGCCCTCCACTTGACCGCGAGCGAATCGAGGATCGCGAGCACGGGCCAGGCATGCCCCCGCCCCCCGGTCATCCCCGTCAGGGCGTTGCACTGCATCCGCCGCTACCTTCGGTGCTCGATGCAAAGAGCAAATGGGTCGTTGGAGACGCACGCGCTGAATCGAACGCGCCGCAGCGGCCCATCGTGGTCGACGGAAAGACCGTAGGCTGGCTGGTAGGCGAGGTGGGCAAGCCGCTGCTCGGTGGCGCGGACGTTCGTTTCCTTCAGGAACAGCTCAAGGCAAGCTGGATCATCAGCGGCGTCGCGGTACTGCTGGCGGCGGGCGTCGCGCTGTGGCTCGCCCGACGATTGCTTGCACCGGTCAAGCGGCTAGCTGCGGCGACCCATCGACTGGCGGCCGGCGACTATACCGCCCGCGTCGAAGCATCGAGTCGCGACGAGATCGGCCAGCTCGTCGACGATTTCAATCAGCTTGCCACGACGCTCGAGTCCACCGATAAGATGCGCCGCCGCTTTTTCGCCGATATATCGCACGAGCTGCGCACTCCGCTTACCGTGCTCCAGGGCGAGCTCGAAGCATTGGAGGACGGCATTCGTCCGCTGACAGCGGCGTCGGTCAAGTCGCTGCAGGTCGAGGTGGGCACCTTGAGCGTTCTTGTCCGCGACCTCTATGACTTGTCGCTTGCCGATGTCGGGGCGCTCACCTACCACTTCGACGAAGTGAACCTAGTTGAGCTGCTGCAAGCTGCGGTCGACGCGTTCCGCGAGCGCTTCGCGCTGCGGCGTCTTTCCGTCGAGACTCAGTGGAAGGCCGATGAAGCCGTGCTGCTCGAGGGCGACCCGGATCGCCTGCGCCAGCTCTTGAACAACCTGCTCGAAAATTCGGTGCGCTATACCTATCCCGATGGGCGCCTGCAAATCGTCCTCCGACGCGTCAACGACGAGGCACAGCTCGACTTTCAGGATTCCGCACCGGCGGTGCCGCCGGAATTTCTGCCGCGCGTGTTCGAGCGGCTCTTCAGGATGGAGCCCTCGCGCAGCCGGGCCAGCGGCGGCGCCGGCCTCGGGCTGGCGTTGTGCCGCAGCATCGTCGAGGCTCATCACGGCACGATCGAGGCCCGATCCTCTCCACTCGGCGGCTTGTGGGTCCGTGTCGTGTTGCCGCTGGTGCAAGGATCGAAGCGATGAGCGAGGAAACCGCTCCAGTCCTCATCGTGGAGGACGAAATCAAGCTGGCCAGGCTGCTCGCCGACTACCTTTCGGCGTCGGGCTTTGCCAGCGAGTGCCTCGACACCGGTCGCGACGTCGTCGAGACGGTCAGATCGCGCCACCCACAACTGGTGCTGCTCGATCTCATGCTGCCGGAGAAAGATGGGCTCACGCTCGCCAAGGAGCTGCGCGCGTTCAGCGACGTGCCGATCATCATGATCACCGCGCGTGTCGACGAAATCGATCGGCTGCTGGGGCTTGAGCTTGGCGCGGATGATTACATCTGCAAGCCGTTCAGTCCGCGCGAAGTCGTGGCGCGCGTCAAAGCGGTGCTGCGGCGCGCACAGCGCGTTTCCGAGCGCAGCGAAGCGCCGCGTCTCGTAGTCGACGAAGCTACGCTGGAGGCCTCGCTAGACGGCCACCCGCTGGGACTCACTCCCGTGGAGTTCCGGCTGCTCAAGGCGCTTGCCGCACAGCCGCGGCGGATCTTTTCGCGCAGCCAGCTGCTGGAGCGCCTGTACGAGGACCATCGCGTGGTAACCGACCGCACGGTCGACAGCCACGTCAAGAACCTGCGCCGCAAGCTCTCCACCGCATGCGGCGACGAGGAAATCGTGCGCTCGATCTACGGCGTGGGGTACAAGCTGGATCTGTAGCGAGTTACTGGATAAGAGCTCGATCCATAACATCGCCCACGAAGGAACGCACCGCTGTCTCGTTTCTCTGCGGTTCCTGTTTCTCCGGACTTGGCGCGCAATGTGCTAGCTCGGGCGATGGTTTCGCTTTGCAGCAGTTTGCAAGGCGAACGCCCCGGTCATTGTGGAGAAACCTTGAAATTCTCTGTTTGGGCATTGGCAGCGCCTATGCCGACGTCATACTTGCGCCCGCCGCTCGATGAAGCGCTGGCGGCAAGCCATCTAGGAGGCGTCGATAGATGGCGCGATGCGCCAAACACCGGCAGATGGTCGAGTTCCGAGTGCTTCTTCTTCGCCGCCTACGGGCGACAGAACGGAAAGACCATGACTTAACCAAAGCGTGTGTATGTTTGCTTTACCGCCATTGCCCTCACCGTCGCGGGCAGTCTCGCAACTTCAACAGACATCGCACAGACCTTTTCCGCCCAGCAACACGTTCGAGCGCCTCGCCAGCGACCGGACGCGACGACGTTCACCGTTCCCCGGCCGGGAACCAACTTTGGCGATCCACTTGGCGGGCTCAGCACTGACGAGGCTGCAGATTTCGCCGACGGGCTCGAGGAGTTTTCCAGCGAGGACACGGCCGCGAGCGGCCTCGGCCCGATTTTCAACAATGTCTCCTGCGTCGCGTGTCATTCGACGCCAGCAGCGGGCGGCGTGAGCACCATCTTCGTGACACGGTTCGGACGCACCGTCAACGGCCAATTCGATCCACTCACCGAGTTGGGCGGATCGCTGCTACAGGAAAAAGCAATCGATCCCGCGGTGCAGGAAGTCATCCCCTCGCAGGCCAACGTCATCGCGCATCGAATGACCACGCCACTCTTCGGCGCGGGGCTGATCGAAGCGATACCGGACGCTGAGATCCTGCTCAACGCGGCCGTTCCCAAGCCCGATGGAATTTCCGGGCGGCCATCGGTTGTTCAGGATGTGGCGAGCGGACAGACACGCATCGGCCGCTTCGGCTGGAAAGCGCAGCAGGCCACACTGCTCTCGTTTGCGGGTGACGCTTATCTCAACGAGATGGGTATTACCAATCGACTGTTCCCGACCGAGAACGCTCCCAATGGCAACACGGCGCTGCTCGCGCAATACGATCTGGTTCCCGATCCAGAAGACGTCACCGATCCCGCGACGGGCAAGGCCGACATCGATCGCTTCGCCGACTTCATGCGCATGCTCGCTCCGCCACCACAGCTAGCGCTGACGCAGGATGCGCGCGCCGGGCAGGACCTGTTTTCGCAGATCGGCTGCGCCGCTTGCCATCGTCCGATGATGGTGACCGGTCCCAACACCTCCAGAGCTCTCGACAGGAAGGCCGTGCCGCTGTTCTCCGATCTCCTGCTGCACGACATGGGCTCGCTCGGCGATGGCATCGCGCAGGGAAGCGCTCGACCGAGTGAGATGCGCACGGCGCCGCTGTGGGGATTGCGCAGCCGAGGCCCTTATCTGCACGACGGCCGCGCAGCAACGGTCGACGCCGCAATACGCATGCACGACGGCGAGGCTGCACGTGCGCGCGATCGCTTCAATCGCCTGGGCAAGTCGATGCAAGCGCAACTGCTGGCATACCTGGGATCGATCTAACGACGTTTCATCTCCGATTGACCGCATCTTATCGAGTGGCGATTATGTAAGCGGAACTCGGATGTCGCACGACGTTTTTTCTTACCGCGAAATCAGCCGCTGCCGACTTCCAAACACTTGATGCGGGCCCGATCATACCTGCGGGCCTCGAACAGCGGATAAGCCTCTCGCGGCGTTCAGGACGCTGACCGCGAAGCCACCGGATCACCGTAGGCCGATGCCTCGAATCACAGAGGCACCGGCCGCGGTGTCACTCAACCACTCGCAGAACGTTTCCAGGAGAAAGTATGGCCATACGCAACAGCACAACTTCCACAACAACTACCGGCGGCGCAGCCATTGTGGGCGCCAATCGTCGTTCCTCGGATGGGCCGGGGCCCGAAGTCATGGACGCCGCGACGCTGAAAGGCAATTCGGTCGTCAACAGCAGCGGCGAAGATCTCGGCAACATCGAAGCGATCATGCTCGACGTCACGAGTGGCAAGATCGCCTACGCGGTATTGTCATTCGGTGGCTTCCTCGGCATGGGCAGCAAGCTTTTTGCGATTCCTTGGTCGGGCCTTACGCTTGACACCGACGAAAAGCGCATCATTCTGGACGTTCCCAAGGACCGCCTCGAAAATGCGCCAGGATTCGACAAAGATCACTGGCCTTCGATGGCCGACAACACCTGGGCTACCGAAATCCACTCGTACTACAACGTGCGCCCGTATTGGGACGACGAACTCAGCTCTTCGCGTGATCCGCGCACGACCGCGGGATACGAAGAGAACCGCTAGTTCCGCATGCACTGAGGCCTGCGCTACCGAGGCCACAACCTGAAGGCCAGCGGCGCTTTGGCGCTGCCGGCTTTTTTCGCTCGCCAACGCGGCAGCCCCCGCAAGTCACACCGCTTTTGCTTTGGCAGCCGTCGGGGCGCAGCGCGCGTTCGGAATCCGTAAACGCCGTGCTACGGGTACCCGGCGCTCCTTCGCTTGGCACACACGCACTCGCTCGTCGCGCCACCCGTCACGCACGGCACTCCTTACTCACGCGCGCTGCGCCCCAGACGGCTACCTATGCTTCGGCGTGGCTGCTCATTCCCTTCGAACGTGCTCGCGATGACGACGCAGCAACGGCATGCCAAACCAAAGCCAGGCAAGAAAGGCCGCGACCGCGGATCCGAGAGCGATGCCGAGCACGGCTGTTCCAGTGCTCATCACCGCCACGAGATAGACATCAATGGCGATCGCCGGGGTCAACGCCACCATCGCCCAAGCGATATCTCTGGATGCAAGCCGCAGCCAGCGTCGTGAGACACGGTCTCGCTCCACCAGTCGGTGATAAGCCGCGGGCGCCATGATCAGACCGATCGCCACCGCAATGAGGACCAGCGAAGCCAGGTACACGCCACGATTGAGCGCATCGAGATCGATGAAGCGTCGATTGAACACGGCGATCAGCTGAAAGCCGAACAGCGCCTGTATCCCGGGAAGGACCATCCTCGCTTCTTCATGCGTCGTACGCGCCTGGTCCTTCAGCGATTCGACCTGGCAATCGTCGTCAGAGTAAGTCGAGTCGTCACGCCGCGAAGCTCGCTGGCTCAAGCGGCTCGCGGAAATCGAGCGGGAGCTGCCCTCGACCGCGCTGCTGATGGCTTCGCGACGCATGCGGAGCAACCCTGGCTCGCCGACCCGACCTCAGCTGCCCGCGGTCTCGCCCCCCATGATTTGCAGCACGGTTCCGGTGATGTAGGAGGAGTCGGCGTCGGAAGCGAGAAACACATACGCCGGTGCCAGCTCTTCCGGCTGTGCAGGACGTCCGCTCGGATTGTGCATGCCGAATTTCGAAACATCGTCGGCGCTCATGCCTGAGTCGGAAGGGTTCAAAGGGGTCCATACCGGCCCTGGCGCAACTGCATTCACCCGGATGCCCTGCTCCTGGACCTGTTGCGCCAGCGTCTTGGTAAAGGCATTGATGGCGCCCTTGGTCGCCGAATAATCGGGGAGCTCCTTTTCTCCGAGCAGACCGGTGACCGAGCTGGTGGCGATGATCGACGAACCGGGTTTCATGTGCGGGATCGCCGCACGCGCCAGGCGAAAGTAAGCGTAGATGTTGGTCCCGAAGGTGCGGTCGAACTCTTCGTCGGACACTTCCTGAAGGCTCTTCTTGCGCGCCTGGTGTGCGGCGTTCGAAACCAGAATGTCGAGCGCCCCGAGCTCACGCACGGTTCTCTCGACCGTCTTGGCGCAAAACGCGGGATTGATGAGATCTCCTTCGAGCATCAAGCAGCGGCGACCGAGCTCAGTGATCACGTGACAAGTCGTCAGAGCATCCGACGCCCCCTGCGGCAGATAGACGATGGCGACGTCAGTGCCCTCGCGCGCGTACAGGACGGCCACTGCCCGGCCGATGCCTGAGTCGCCTCCAGTGATCAGTGCGACCTTGCCTTCAAGCTTGCCGGCTGCGCGATAGTTCTGTGCGAGATATCGCGGTGCCGGGTTGAGCTTGGACTCGAGCCCCGGCGCCTCCTGGTGTTGCTTGGGGAAAGGCGGCGAAATTTCCGATTGCATCTGCGGTTTTGTTCGGGTTCTTTTCATGGTCTTCATCTGACAACGTGGCACGACAGCCACTCATCGTGTCATCGTGCACTCGCTGCACAGAGCTTGCTATCGGACGCTCTCTGATCTGAGCGTAGGAGCCCGCTCGCTGCGGTGGACCCTCGACCGCGGCCTGAAGCGTGCATGCAGACGCTTATCTTTCTGCGCCTGCTTGTTTGTTTTCTTTTGCGAGCGCGCTCGCTGGCTCGCCGCGTGGCTCTGCCGCCGCAGAAACGCCGGTACCAGCCGTTCGGCGCGCCGCGGCGCGCCCATGATCGTTTCGCCGATCCCGTTGTGCAATGCTCCGCTGCGCCATGCATCGAACACAAGCGGATTGATGTAGGACTTGCGGCATACCGCGGGCGTGTTGCGAAGCTCGGCCGCGACCTTCTTGATGGCGTCGACGATGCGGGAGTTGAGCGCCCGCTCGCTGGCGGGTTCTGGCAGCGGTGTCGCATGCATGATCGCGATGGCGTGCAATGTCGCTCCCCAGGTGCGAAAGTCCTTGGCCGTGAAGTCGTAGCTCATCGCTTCCTTCAGGTATTGGTTGACCTGATCGGAGTCGATAGCGCGAAGCTCTCCGGCTTCATCGACATATTGGAACAATCGCTGGCCAGGGAGCTGATGGCAGCGGCGCACCAGCGGAACCAAACGCTTGTCCTCGAGAGCGACCTCGTGCTCGGCGCCGCCCTTGCCGCGAAATCGAAACACCAGCCTGGCGTCATGAACGAAGCGTACGTGATGATTACGAAGAGTTGTCAGTCCGTAGCTCGAATTGCTGCGTGCGTACTCGGCGTTTCCGATGCGCAGCCGGGTAGCGTCGAGCAGGCTCACGACAACGGCGAGCACCTTTTCACGCGGCAGGCCGGCGAGAAGCATGTCCTTGCGGACTTTGCGCCGCAAGCGCGGCAATGCCTCCCCGAACGCAGGCATCCTGTCGAACTTCTGGCCGTCCCGCAGTGAGCGCCAGCGCGGGTGGTAGCGGTACTGCTTGCGTCCCCGGGCATCGCGACCCGTCGCCTGCAGGTGCCCGCGCGGGTCCATGCACACCCAGACATCTTCGTAGGCTGGAGGAATCGCGAGCCGAGCGATGCGCTCGAGTTCCGCCTCGTCATGCAATCTTTGACCGTCTGGAAGCAGGTAGACGAACTTGCCCCGCCGACGCATTCGCCGCAGTCCAGGCCGGGCATCCGAGACATACACCAGGCCCGCCGCCGCGACGGCGTTCCCGGAGTCGCCCGCACGTTCGCTACGCTCGAGCATCATGAGCGTGCTCCTTCCGATCCAGTTTCAGGGGCAGATTGTTGCAACAAGACGCTGCGCAGGGCTATCGGCGCAGGGCGCGTTCTCGCGCCAGCGAGGCTGAGCAGCGGTATAGGACAGAGCCCTACCGGGCCACCAGCATGCTCGCGGTCACCCGTGTGCCTCTTCCGCGTCGTCCCTGTTCGACGAGCAGAACGCCACCGAACTCGAGGAGCCGCTCGCGCATGCCAACTATTCCATGTGACGAGGCAAGATGGGCGACGCCCGGTGCAAGGCCGACGCCGTCGTCGTCGATGCTGAGCGTGACGCGCGTGCCTTCGCTATTAAGAGTGACATTGACCGATGACGCGTTGGAGTGCTTCGCCACGTTGGTCAACGCTTCTTGAGCTATGCGAAAGAGTGCCAGTGATGCATTGGCTGGCAAAGCCGGCAGACGATCCGCAATACCTGTTTCCGCCTGAAGGCCCGCATGCTTGCCCCAGTCCTGGACGTAGTGTCGCAGGGCAACGCCAAGACCGAAGGTGTCGAGCAGGACGGGACGCAAGCTGGTAGCGATACGACGCTGACTGACCACCATGCTGCGAACCAGATCCATCGTCTGCACGTGCTCAGCCGCCAGCCGGGGATCGGCCAACTGCTCGCCGAGACGGTTGAGCCGCATGGAGAGCACGGTGAGCAGCGACCCCATTTCATCGTGCAGCTCGGCCGCCAGCTTCGCCTTGTCGGTCTCTGCGACTCTCATTAGATGGCGCGACAGTTCGGTGAGCTCTGCCGTGCGCTCGACGACATAGTGAGCAAGCTTGTCATGCGCGTCGCGCAATGCTTGTTCGGTTCGCTTGCGCTCTGTGATGTCGACCAGGACGTTCACCGCCCCCAGGAGCCTGCCATCCTCGTCCAGGAACGGACTCGCATGAGCCAGCGCAGTAACTCGGCGGCCATCCGGTCGCTCGATGATGATTTCCTTTCCGTTATGCTCGCGCCGATCCTTAAGTGCTAGCGCCATCCAGCATTGGTCGTGTCTCACTGCAGCGCCGTCCGAAGCGAAAAACTTGAACGATCCGCAGAAGCGATCGTCGGGATGATTGAGCTTGGGCGCGCGACCCCAGATCTCGACTGCCTGCGGATTGAAATAGGTGATCAACCCTTCCGGATCACAGGTGTACGCTCCCGCCGGCAGCCGTTCCAGCAGCTGGCGGAAGCGAAATTCACCTCTCGGGTCGCTCGACACCACATGCACCCCTCGGGGACGATCTTCGACGGCAATTTCAGCGGACATAATCGGGTCCCTTGATCGGAACTTCTTTGTTGGGGTCGCCACGCCATTTGCAGCGACAGCAAAGCAAGTCTACCTAGTTGCCATTGCCCGACAATCAGACGGGGTCTGACGCTGGCGTAGGAGTTTTGGAGAAATTACATCGACGCGTAGCGTACAGGGGTCGCGTAGCACCGCATCGCTCGTTCCGGTGTGGCGTCCGCCGCATGCGAATCGCCCCTCCACCGGTGGTGGAGGCGCCCGGATATCGCCATACTTTGCAGCGTTCGGTTGCTTGAGCGCACTCGATGAAAGCCTCTACTTCGCAGGAACCCGCATTGCGAGCCTCGCCGGACCCAGCCGATCAAGAGGCCCCGCCGTCGGTGCCGGCAACATACTGGCTCATGGTCAAGCGGGCCGCTATTGCGTGGGTCGACGATGGCGCTCCGAGCATGGGCGCCGCCCTTGCGTTCTACAGTGCCTTTTCGCTTGCACCGTCGCTCATCATCGTCATCGCCGTCGCGGGAGCGATCTTTGGAGCCGATCCTGCGCGAAACGCCGTCATGGCGCAGTTCAGCGATCTTCTCGGCCCGGTCGGCGCTGATGCCATCGCGCGTCTGCTTAAAAGCGCGACAGTCGCCGGCTCCGGCGTGGTGGCAACCATTATCAGCTCGTTGTTGCTGCTCGTGGGCGCGACGACCGTGCTGGTCGAACTGCAGACGGACCTGGACAAGATCTGGAATGCGCCGCCAAGGCCCGGCGGAGTTGCAGGCATGCTGCGTTCTCACCTGTTCTCGCTCGGCCTCATTCTCGCGTTCGGTTTCCTGCTGGCCGTCTCTCTCGTTGTCGCCGGCAGTGTGGCCGCAATCGCGCACAGTTGGCGCGTCAGCATTTCCGGTGCGGGGCTGCTGCACACGCTCGATTTCTTCATGTCGATCTTAATCTTCACTGTTCTTTTCGCCATGCTGTTCAAGTGGCTACCCAATGTGAGCATCAGCTGGAGAGACTTGTGGGCGGGCTCGCTGATCACTTCCATACTCTTCAACATCGGTCGACTTGGTATCGGCCTATATCTCGGGCGAAGCGCGACCGCGTCAGCCTACGCGGCTGTTGGCTCCTTCGCCGTGCTGCTTCTCTGGCTGTATTACTCCGCGCAGATCTTTCTTTTCGGCGCCGAGCTTACGTGGTCGCACGCGAAGCTTCGCCGCGGGGCGTAGACCTCGAGTGCCGATACCGATTGCTCGATCGATTCGGCGATCGTTTTCGTTGGCTGTCGTTGTCCTACGCAAAAATCAGAAACCGTCTGATAGCGGCGCGCAAGGCGAAGGCCGACATTACGCCTACGGACGTGGCCGAGTCTGCGCAAGTCGTTTAACCACACTAGGAAGGAATCACCATGGATCGATCCACAACGCTGGGCGGCAATTCGCCCACCGCGGCCGTAGAAAGCACGGCGCAATCGGTACATCAAACCGTCGACAGTGTCGCCGACAAGACGAGCGCTCAAATAGACCGCTTGACGGGAAGCGCGCATCGCGCGGTCGACCGCGCGGCGGGTGTCGCGGGCTCCACGTTGGAACAGGCGAAAGAAATGCAGACTCGCATGACCGAAGCAGCCTGCGCGTCGATACGCGCGCGCCCCATCGCCACGGTGGCGGGCGCCGTTGTCATAGGTTATCTGCTGGGTCGGCTCGCGCGTCTGTAGGTCAAGCGCGAACCAGGATCTCCACAGAAGACGGTACCGGGCCCAACGGGGTAGCGGTCACCCGGCTCCCCGTTCGCTCGAAAGCGATGTCGACACACGCGCCGTCCACCTCCAGCTTGTTCAGCACCAGCCGATCGACCTCTGCAGGCAGTTCGGGGCGATCGATGCGCAACAGGCCGTTTGAACCGTCGATGCTCAAGCCGAGGCAAGCCTGCAGCAACATGAATGTCGCGCCGGAAGACCAAGCCTGCGGCAGGCAGGCGACCGGATATCCCACGGGCGGTTCGCCCGTCTTGCGACGGAAGCCGCAATACAGTTCGGGAAGGCGAGTGCCGAAGTAGGTTGCCGCACCGAAAAGCTCGCTCAGCAGTTGTCCTGCGGCTACCCGGTAGCCGTATTCCGCCATGCCAGCCGCACATAGTGCCGTATCGTGCGGCCACACGGAGCCGTTGTGGTACGACATCGGATTGAACCGCGTCTGACCTTGCGCCAGCGTGCGCAGACCCCACCCGTTGTTGAACGCTGACGAAAGAAGCTGCTCGACAACCCACGTTGCGCGCTGCGCGGAGGGCAGTTTCGTGTACAGAAGATGTCCCGCATTGCTCGCGCGCACCTTGCAAGGCTTCCCGGACCCATCGAGCGCGATAGCGTAGAACTTGAGATCCGGCAGCCAGAATCGCTTTTCCACTGCGGCGCGCAGTTGCTTCGCCCGCCAACGCCATTCGTGCGCTTGTGCATGCTCGTCGCGGTGGTCGGTGAGCCACGCCATCGCGCGCAGCGCGGCGTAGGCGTAGCCCTGCACCTCGACCAGGGCAATTGGCGGCTCCGCCATCGACCCGTCGGCGTGAAAGATGGAGTCCGCACTGTCCTTCCATCCCTGATTGACCAAGCCGGTCCGGGTCGCGCGCGCGTAATCGACGAAACCATCTCCGTTTGAATCGCCGGCGCCCACCACCCAGCGCATCGCTGCTTCCAACGAGCTCCACAGGCGGTCGATAAGCGCCATATCGCCGGTGCGCCGCGCGTAGGCTCCTGCGAGGACGACGAACAACGGCGTCGTGTCGACACCGCCATAGTAGTGGCGAAACGGCACTTCTCCCAACGCCGCCATTTCACCGGCCCGTGTCTCGTGCAGGATCTTGCCGGGCGCCGCATCGTCGAAGGCGGAAGTGGTGTGCGACTGGCTCGCGGCGAGGAACTGCAGAACGCCGCGCGCCAGCGAAGGGTCCAGCCAAAGCAACTGCAACGCCGTCACGATGCCGTCCCGTCCAAACGGCGTGGAAAACCACGGAATGCCCGCGAATGGATACGGCCCGGTCCTCATATCTGTCGTCAGGAGGGCGAGATCGGCCCGGGACTTCTCCAGCCACGTTTGGAACGGCCCGCGCGAACATTTGGTCACCGCGCCTCGTGTTCGTTTGCGGCGCATGGCCATGCGTGCGCAAGCCGCAGCGCTGCGGAATCGCGCACGAGCCGGATTGGCCTCGCGCTCAGTTCCCACTTCCAGGTAAAGGCTCAGCTGGCTTCGTTCGCCAAGCGCGAGCGTGAAGCTGGCTGCGTCGCCCGACAGCGCATCCGGCTTTTGCGAAAAGGCAACAATCGATTTGCGAAGCAAGCCATCGAGCCCTTCATAGGCAAGCGTCACGGCGTTCTCATCGACCGACGGTGCAAGGAGCCTGCCGCGCGATGAACGCACATGGCCACGCACTTCGAAAATGTCGGCAAAATCGGCAGCAAACCGGAAACTCACCGGTGCAGGGACCCGGCGCGCGCCGTAATGCGTCAAGGTGAGGCTTTCATACATCCTGCCTTCCCAGAGAAATCGCGCGCGCTCGATGTGGATGACACCCTCAGGCGTCACGCTGCCGCCAAGCTGTGGAAGCGGACGATTGGTGACGTTGGCGTGGAAGAAAACATTGTCCTGGCTGACACCGGAGCTCAAGAGTGACGGTGTCGTACCGCCGATGTCGAGCGAGAACCTCGACAACAGGCGCGTGTCGTTGAGGAAGAGGCCGTCGCCGTCGCCGGCGATATCTCCCATCGCGTCGGCGACCAGAAACTCGTCGTTGTACTTAAGTGCGAAGAGTCCTATTGGCGGCGTGCGGTCGTGGCAGGCGGCGGTCGAGTTTGTCACGGCAAGACGCGGGATGCGTTAGCAGCGAATACAGCCGCAGGTAGTTGTTGGACATCGTCGTCGCGGAAAAGCGTCGTTCGAATTGCGCGCGGATTCGTGCCCGGTCAAGCGATTGCGCCTCGTGCACAGCCGAAATCGCGTCGCCAACCGATCGCACGATCGACCCGGTCACGCCCTCGTCGACCACTTCGCGAGTCGAACCGACGTCCCAGGCGACGACCGGTGTTCCGCAAGCCATCGCTTCGATCATCACCAGGCCGAAGGGCTCCGGCCAGTCAACGGGAAAAAGCAGAGCCGCAGCTCCGCCGAGCAACTCGTTCTTGTCCGAGTCGTTGATCTCGCCCAGAAACTCGATGTCCGATCCCTGCAGCAAAGGCTTGATGACTTCCACGAAATAGTCAACGTCCGCGTGGTCGACTTTGGCAGCGATTTTCAGAGGCAACCCCGCGCCACGCGCGATCTCGATCGCGCGATCCGGCCTTTTCTCGGGTGAAATGCGTCCGACGAAGGCGAGATAGCCGCGATGCGTGGGGGAGAAGTCAAAGAGCTGCCTGGGAAGGCCGTGGTGCACCGTTGCCATCCAGTTGGCGAACGGTAGTGGCCGCCTTTGACTGTCCGAGATCGACACCAGAGGGAAGCGATGCCAGCGCCGGTAGGCCTCGGACAGATCGGCAAGATCGAGCCTGCCGTGCAAGGTCGTCAATGTGCGATGAGCGAGCTGCTCGAACACCGGAAAATGCAGCAGATCGATGTGGAAGTGCAGCACATCGAACTCCTCGACGCGCATCTTCACCTCGTGAAGCATGGCGAGATGTGCGGCCACGTCGGATTTGAGCTTAGCGGGGTCGAGTCGAATCGCCTGTTCCCGCACAGGAACCAGGCGCGCCTTGGTCCGGGCGTCCGCGCTAGCGAACAGTGTCACATCATGGCCGAGGTTAACCAGCGAATCAGAAAGGTGAGCAACCACACGCTCGGTGCCGCCATAGAGTCGAGGCGGAACCGCTTCGGCCAGCGGTGCGATCTGGGCAATTTTTAGTGGAATCGACATGTCTTTGAATATGGACGGCGAGCTGCCTGTTTCGATGCTTCAAGCATAACGGGCGCGCCCCTTCGACGCTGTCCGCTTTCGTCCGATTTGATTGTAGGAATTGCCACGCCTTGCTCGTGGCAATTCATATATCCGCTGCAACTAAGCGGCCATTCGTCCTACAGCAGATTCATGCTTTCACCGACGCCATCTCAATTGCGCAGCGGCTATATTGGCCGAGGGATGTCATCGACGCAAAGGAGAAGCATATGGCGAGGTACGGTAAGACCGCGAAATCCAAGGTCAAGCGAGCGATGCATGAAATGAAGCGAGGCAAGCTCAAGAGCGGGCGCAGCGGCAAGAAGGTCAAGAGCCGCAAGCAGGCCATTGCGATCGGACTGTCGGAGGCGCGCAAGAGAGGCGGCAAGGTTCCGCGCAAGGCGTCGTCGCGGAAGAAATCCTCATCGCGGAGAAAGTCGTCCTCCGGCAAGAGGTCTTCCCGCAAGAAATAGCTGGTGGATCGTTCCGCGCCTAATGGCAGTGTGCGGAGAGATGTCGTTTCGATTCCCGGTCGAGCGATGCGAGCAGCTCCTCCAGAGCGCGCAAATCTGTAGGCTTGATCAGATGGTAGTCGAACCCCGCCGACTGAGAGCGTCGGCGGTCTTCTTCCTGGCCCCATCCGGTCAAGGCTATGAGCACGAGGCGCCTGTGTTCCGCTGACCCACGAATTCGCCGCGCGACCTCCAGACCGTTCATGTCGGGCATACCGATATCAAGCACAACGGCATCGGCGTCGTACTTCTTGAGCTCTTCCAGCGCTTCGGCGCCGCTGTAAACCGCATGCGCGTCCGCGCCGAGCAGCCGCAGCAGCGTGGCCAGACTCTCGGCCGCATCGCGATTATCGTCAACGATCAACAGGCGTCGACGATCCAAGGATGAGTGCCGAGCTTCTGAGCCCGATGCATCGCTGGGCCCTGAAACATCGGTCAACGGGAGCCGCACGGTGAATTCGCTTCCTTTTCCCAAGCCGGCGCTGAATGCGTCGATGCTGCCGCGGTGCATTTCGACCAGGCTCTTGGCAAGCGTCAGACCGATTCCCAATCCTCCCTTGGTACGGCTCGAATTGTGCTCCGCCTGCGTGAACATCTCGAAGAGCTGCGGCAGATCGTCGGATGCAATGCCGGTGCCGTTGTCGCGCACGGAAATAGCCACCTGGTCAGTCTCTTTGCGGATGGCGAGGGAGATGTTTCCACCGTCGTCCGTATACTTGGCGGCATTGTTCAGCAAATTGGCAACGACCTGGGTCAGTCGCACCAGATCGCCTTCCACAGTGATTGCCACTGGCGGCAGCTCCACATCGAGGTGATGATGGGCGGCGTTGATCAGCGGCATGCTGGTCTCCACAGCGCTGCGAACAATGGAAGCAACATCGATAACTTCCTTCTGCAATTCGATCTTGCCGCGGGTGATGCGCGACACTTCCATCAGATCGTCGACCAGGCGCACCATGTGCTTGACCTGGCGTTCCATCATTTCAGCTACTTGCTCGGAGGAGGCGCTGTCCCCTCCCGTGAGACGAAGAATGTGGAGGGAGTTTTGAATCGGAGCCAGCGGATTGCGCAGCTCGTGGGCGAGTGTTGCCAGAAACTCGTCCTTGCGCTGGTCGGCTTTTTTTAACGCCTCTTCGGCACGCTTGCGATCGGTGACATCCCGGGTGAAGCACCGCGTATGAACAAAGCGGCCGTTCTCCCACAACACGCTCGAATCGACAAGCACATGCTTGATGGAACCGTCCTTGCAGCGGAGCCGCGCTTCGCGGTTGTTGACCGTTTCGCGATTCTTCAGCCGTTGCAGGATGTCGTGGATGACTTCGGGGTCTGCATAGAATTCGTCGATGTGGTGACCGATGACCTCGCTGCGGGCATAGCCCAGCATGGCGAGCTCAGCCTCGTTGACGCGCTGAATGATTCCATCGGGGCCAAGCCAATGCAGTCCCACCGTTGCATTGTCGAAAAAGTCGCGCAGCTCCTGCTCGCTCCGCTCGATGTGAGCGAGCTGCGCGCGCGTCTCGTATTGTCGCTGACGGGCACGTAATGCGCTTCGGACCGTGCTGACCAGCGCCGCAACGCGTACCGGCCGCTCGATGACCGTGACGTTTCGCAACACATCAATTGCCTGACCGACGGTTGCGGAATCCGCACCCTGCCGCGCCAGCACCAGCACGGGCAGATCCGACCAGGGCGGCTGCGATGCCAGCCACTGCGAGAAGCATCGGGCGTCCGGATGAGAGGCGGCCTCCTCGGATAGGAGGACCGCGCCAGCACCCTCCTCCAGCTCGCTTCGGAGCTCGCTTAAGGTGGCGCAGCACAGGCTGGGCACGCCTGCGCGGTCGAGAACCGATTGGGCAAGCTCACCATCCTTGCGGGTTGGGGCTAGGATCAGAACTCGGTCCGGTGGTTCCTGGCGATGATCGCCCTTCACGAGCGCTGTTCCTCCTTGCTCGTCCCCGAGCCTCCATCGAAAAGCGGAACTCCGGTAAGAACGCCGCGGAAGTCGCGCAGCGGCGGTCCAATGCGGATTCCACCCGCCTCCATGCGAAACTCGCGGATCGTCCTTTCGTGCATCCCGCCACGCTTCTTGACCACCGAGATAGCCTGCCGGACTTCCCCTCTGGCTTCGAAGTAGCGCATCAGGATGACCGCGTCGGCGAGATAGCTTGCGTCGACCGGAGTGACCATGCTGCTTCCCACAAGACCCTGATGCGCGCCGATGAGCAATGTGGCGACCCCTGCATAGCCCAGAAAAGCGAGCATTTCATGCAGCTGTATTGCCAGGAAACGCTCTTCCGGCATCGCGTTGAGGTAGCCATTCAGGCTGTCGATGACGACCACTGATGCATGGTGGTTTTCAACAGAACGCCGAATCGTGTGGGCGAATTGACCCGGCGACAGCTCTGCTGGATCGATCTGCTGGATGTTGACTCGGCCGCTTTTCACCTGTGCTCCGAGGTTCATTCCGAGCCCGGCAGTGCGGGTTAACAGGGTGTTGATGCTTTCGTCGAAAATAAACATCGCCGCATTGTCGCCGCACTCGGCCGCCGACGCTACGAAACGAGCTGCCAGCGAGGACTTGCCGGATCCGGCGGCCCCCACGATCAGCGTGCTGGTCCCTCGTTCGATGCCGCCGCCGAGCAAAGCATCCAGCTCCGCGACGCCGCTGCCGAGTCTGGTCAAAGTGACATCCGGTTGATGCTCGCTCGCGATCAATCTCGGAAATACCTCGATCCCGCCGCGCTGAATGGAGAAATCGTGATAGCCGCCTCGAAAGCCAACACCGCGATATTTCACTACGAGCAGCCGCCGCCGATCGGCGCCGTATTCCGGATACATCTGCTCCAGGCGAATCACGCCGTGGGCAATGCTCTGGACTTGTAGATCGTGGTCCGTGCTGGTCATGTCGTCGAGAAGCAGCACCGTGCACTGGCGTCCTGCAAAGAACTGCTTGAGCGCCAGAATCTGCCGGCGATATCTGAGCGGGTTTCCCGCCAGCAGCCGCAGTTCCGAGAGCGAGTCGAACACCGCCCGTGTCGGCTTGATCGCCTCGACATCGGCCAGTATCGCCTTGGTCGTCTCGCCCAGCTCCATCTCGGACGGATGAAACATGGTGTACTGGTCGTCCGGTCGCAGACTTTCTTCCGACGGGACCAGTTCGCGCATGGTCACGCCGTCGAGCGACCAACCATGCGAATCGGCTACTTCGCGCAGCTCCTGCGCGGTTTCCGACAGCGTCACATAGAGAACTGGCTCGCCCAGTCGAACGCCTTCGAGCAGGAACTGCATCGCGAGCGTGGTCTTCCCCGATCCTGGGACTCCCTCGATCAAATAAATACGGCTTTGCGTGAAGCCGCCGCGGAGAATGTCGTCGAGGCCGCTAATGCCGGTTGCGGCCGGTGGCGCGGATTGTCTCGTCGCAGTGTCCATGCGGCCTTCCTTTTTTGAGCCTCGAAAGCGGCTCGATGTTTTGTACGCGAACGACGAGGGGCCTTGGCGACGATTGTTTCGCCGAGGTCGCCAGCGCGACGCCGCCGCTAGAACCGCGCTATGCAACCGACGGTCCGACGGTACCCTTGCGGATTGCAAAAGGCAACGAAATTCGCCACTCTCGCGAGATAGGCATCTCACTCGTCGCCCATGGGTTCGTGGGATGTAATTTTTGCAAGACGGATTGCGCAGATCCTGCTTTGCTCAATCTCGCCTGGAGAACATGGCTACGCCGCGAGCTGGATTCCCGATCCAGGACTCTGCAGCTCGATCAGGGCATCCCGGGGGTGCCGCGAGCGCATCGCTTCGACCAGCGGGCTCAGCCGACGCAGCTTTGCTGCGCCGAAGAAGGTTGAAAACGCGACCTCCGACGCGTCGCGCCCCGTGCCGATCCGCACCAGGTCTTCCACAGGTGACAATCGCGTCGGATCGAATAGCCGCCACTGGCCGCCGAGGTACGCCTCGAACAAAGCATGGAAGTCGGCCGGGGGATCAGCGTAACGCGCGTAACCGGTGACAAAGCGCGCGGGGATGTTCAGAGCCCGGCAAAGGCTGATGGCAAGGTGGGCAAAGTCCCTGCACACCCCGGCCCGCGCCGCCAGCGTGTCGCGTGCTGTCGTGTGCGGTGGCGAGGTGCCGATCAGATAGTCGACATTGTCCCGTATCCACTGGCAGACGCTCTCCACGCGCTGGCTGCCCGGAGCGAGCGTTCCGAACTTGCGCAGCGCCAGCGGAAAAAGCAGATCCGCTTCGCAATATCGAGTCGGCAGGAGATACGGAAGAACGTCACTCGGCAACTGGGCAATCGGTAACTCCGCCGCCTCAGGATCCGTGCCTTCCCGCTCGACCTCGACATTGGCCAGATAGCGAACGTTCAGGCGACCCGCCGGCGCATCGATGCGAAGCAGTCGATTGAGCGCCCACTGATCGTAAAGATATTCCGCGAACAGAGGCGGGCTCGTGGTCAGCGATTCGGCGATGACGTGCTGGTCGATGGTGTCCGGCACCAGGATGTCGAGCAGGAACACCGTCTGCTGCGTGACGTCGTAGCTCAACTCGCAATCGATGTGAAAGAGACTCATTCCTTGTTGCCCATTTCGGACGTTTACGAGACAACCCACCGCGGCCGGTTCCGCCGCGAATCTCAGGCATCCTATGCGAAGCACGATGCCCGAGGTATCGGCAGCGATCGGATAACGATGTAGGAATTGCACCGACGGACAAACAAAAAGGCGGCTCATCGCCGCCTTGGGGTGGAACTGCGCAGGCAGACGAGACGCAGGCCAGCGTATCGCCGATCCCGCGCGCGGCGTTGCGCTAAATCCGTCCCATGACCAACAGCACGATCAGCACCAGAACAACGACGCCAGCGATGCCGCTCGGTCCGTAGCCCCAGGCACTGCTGTAAGGCCATGTCGGCAGGGCGCCGATCAGGATCAGCACCAGGATGATCAACAATATGGTTCCAAGGCTCATTTGCTCCTCCTTTTTTTCCTGTTTAGCTCTAGCCCTCGGCGAGCAGGTTAGTTATCAGCGCTCCTCGCGACCGCCAACTCTCCTCCTCAGTGCTGGCATCAACTGATGCGGTCAGGCGGGCTCGCGCCCGCCTGAGTTTTCCTTACTGGTGATACTTCTGCTTCGCGTTCTTGATGCAGGCGTCCTTGGCATCGCCGGAAAGACTGTCGCACTTCTCCTTGGCGACCTTGTATTCCGCCGTCATCTTGTCTTCGCGCGCATCTTCGGTTGCATCCGCCGATTTCCGCGTTGCCTTGGCGTCGGTCTTGGCCTTGTCTCGCGCCGCCTTGGCCTGCTCCATGCAGACGTCCTTATCATTGCCCTGCTTGCTTTTGCACGCTTCAGTCGCCGCCTTGTAGTCAGCGTCCGCCTGGGCGACCGCCGCGTCGTAGTGCTGCTTGATCGACTTGTCTGCCGGGTCGGCCGCCTGTGCACCGAAGGCGAGGAGGCCGAGCGCAAGCGCGCAGGTCAGTCCACTCATCGTATGTCTCATGTTGCTCTCCTTTGATGGGTCCGAAACCACTTCGCGACAAAGCCCATGCTCCGTACGCGAAGAGGCATTCGGCGATCTCAGTCGAGATTGCATGGTCACTGTCAGCAACTAGCATGCCATGCAGTTTTGCCTAATCGAAACATGGCGTTGCATCGTTGCGCGCGTCGCAAGCGCGTGGAGCTTTCTTCACGCTGTGTAACTTGCTCAGCAAAATCCGTCGCTGGCGCAGCGATAGTAAGAACGCGAATTTGTGGAATGAGCGCCACGAATAGCGCCCGTTTCACGCTCGTGCAACCGCGTCGAGATCGTCGCCGCTCAGTGCTTCAAATCCGCGGGCAGGCCTCGAAGCAGATCGGCGAGGTCGTCTGCATGCGACTCTTCCTCGGCAAGGATCTCCTCGATCATCTTCCGCGACGTCGGATCGAAAGGCGCGAAGTAGGCTGCGATTTCCCGATAGCTGTCGATGGCAATACGCTCCGCGACCAGGTTTTCCTTGATCATCTGCACCAGCTGGTCGGTAGTGACGTACTCGGTATGGCTTCGCGACAGCAGGCCTTCCGGTGAAAGATTCGGGTCGCCTCCGAGCTGTACTATTCTTTCCGAGATCATATCGGCGTGACGCTGCTCATCATTGGCGTGCTCGAGGAATTCGTCGACGACCGGACCGGCGTGAATCCCCTTGGCGACGAAATAGTGAAGCTTGTAGCGCAGCACGCACACGATTTCCGTGGCCAGCGCGTCGTTGAGAACCTTGATCGCAGCCTTGGTATCGCCGCCATAGGTCGGGGTGACTGCGCCCTCCTCGATGTGCTGGCGCGCCCGGGAGCGCAGAGTCTTTACGTCGGTGAGAAACGGTTTATTGGCCATGAGCGCTCCTGCTGAAAAATGGGAAAGCGTTGAACGTTCGATGCAGTCGGGAACTGGTGATCAGCATGAATCATGCCGAACGAAGAGGCCGCGGCGCTCGTCTCGCGCCGCGATTCGCGTTGGACTCGCTGCCTGTAACCGTTACACGCGATTCGAGTCAACTCGTGCAGCGTGTGTTGCAATATCAACCTTCATGCGATGGAGCAACGCGCCGAGCCGGACTCGGAGGTCGCCTTCGAGCCCGGAGTCTTGTCGACAAGGTCTGCTCAGTGGTCAAGCACGGCTGCGACGCGTCGGACGGTTCACGTTGAATCCGTTCATATTCAGCAATGACCTGCGCTCCGAAGAGAAACAGAATGGCGCCGATCTCGACTGAAAGCAGTGCCAGGATCGCTGTCGTCATCGAGCCATAGACGACGCGAACCTGCGACATCGTCCCGTAATACCAGACCAGTACATGACGCGCGGCCTCCCACAGCAGCGCTGCCGTCACACCGCCGATCAGTGCGTGTCGCAGTAACAGCCTTCCCACCGGCATGACCATGTAAATCGCTGTCAGTATAAGAATCTCGCCAGCGACGCCTAGCATGTAAAGCAGGTACCCGGACAGGTCGCTGAGCGAATGCGGAGCGCCGAAGATGGTGATATCGCGCGTGGCCAGCAAAGCCAGCTTGCCGGCGACTATGGTAATGATCAGGAGTCCCACGCCCAGGAACAGGATGAAGATATAGGGCATGACGGCGGAAACGATGAAGTGACGGCGTTTTATGGCGACGCGGTGGTAGAAGATCACCGACATGGCGTTCTCCAGCACCGTAAAGGCCAGCGCGCTGAACAAAATCATGGTTGCGAGCAGCACGCCGCCGATAACCTGGCTGTGGTCCAGGAACGCCTTCAACTCGCCTACCAGTACCTCCGACTGTCCTGGCACGATGAACTCGAGGGATTCCCCCATGGTCGCCAGGAGCCGCTGCTGATCGATGACGTGCGACAGCGCGATCGCCATCAGGATCAACAGGGGAACAAGCGACAACAGGGCGTAATAGGCAACGGCTCCGGCGAGGAGCAGACCCTGGTTGTTACGAAACGACTTGAGAACGCAAAGAGCGAAGCTTCCCGGGTTTTTCAGTATGTATGCGGAACGCTCGCCGTGCGTGGTCCGCGTGGGGGCGAGACGTCCTGGCGCGACTGTGCGTGTCATTGCTTAGGGTGAGCCGGACGAACAGATCCCGGCGCGCCTTGGTCGTTTCCCAGGAAATCATCTCGCCACTACCGCCGGTTGGGCATCGGACAAGCGCTGATTTCGTCGTAAGACAACCACCTCATGGATTCTGTTGCATGAATCGCAGGTGGGATTGGAACGTATCAGCCGCGGTTCTCGAATACCCCCAGCTTCCTGTGGAGCGGAGTCTCGTCGGCGATGAAAAGGAACGCCGGCTCGGTCCGCGACCGGTTGCGCAGGGTTATGGCGGCGTATCCCGGCGCGCAGCAGGTGTCGGCTTCGGCCAGCGTGAATTTCTGGTCTTCGACGTTCACTTCGGCCGCGCCTTCGATCAGATGAAACACCATCGCCGGCGAGCGCACCGACAGCTTGAGCGCCTGCTCCGGGCGCAGCATCTGTGCGTAATAGCCGAGAATGTTCTGCGCGTCGTGACCCGTCTCCGGGTTGACGTAGGTAACCTGCACCATCGCCAGATCGGGCTGGTTCTCGGCCAGCGCGAGCAGCGCTGCGCGCGCCTCGGTCCAAGGGTAGCGCAGCATCGGATAAGGCTTCCCCGCACGCACGAAATCCACCGATGGCACGACGCCGCCGCGCGCATAGACCTTGTCGCCACGGTGGGGCTTGATCGGTTGCCGGGGTCCGTCGACGTGATAGCTCGCCTCCATGTAATAGACGATCGGCAGATCGAGGATGTCAAGCCACACCACAGGCTTATCGCCCTCGTGTCCGTGCTCGTGCCATTGCCAGCTCGGGGTAAGTATCAGGTCGCCGCGGCTCATCGTGCATTTCTCGCCATTGACGGTCGTGTAGGCACTCTCGCCCTCGACAATTACGCGCACTGCGTTCGGAGAGTGGCGATGCGCCGGCGCCCATTCTCCGGGCAGCAACAGTTGCATCCCGAGATATATCGCTGCGCTCGCCTGCATGTTCTCCAGACCGTGACCGGGGTTTGCGAGCACCAGGACGCGGCGCTCCGCCTTTTCCATGGGCGTGAGCTCGCCGGCCTTGAGCAAGAGCGGGCGCAGCACCTGGTATGACCAGCACGTCGCCTTGGTTCTGGGCTGCGGCTTGCCAGCAGGCAGCACGGCGCGTAGGTTGGGCCACAGCGGGACCAGGTTCTGTCGGGTGAGTGCCTCGCGGTAGTCCTCGGGCAGATCCTCGAGGCGGCCCAATTGTTGCGTCATGACCTTCTCCTGGATGGCGCGTGCTTCGTAGCGAGGCAAGCCCGCCGGACGGATCGAAACTTATTTCGAAGCCGATTTGCTCGATCGCCTTCGTCTCCTGACGGCGTCCACCCGTCGAGCTTCGAGGATATCCGCCGCGAGCTCCGGAGGGGCCCCGCCCTCGCGCAAAGCGATCTCTAGAAGTTCCGGCAATGGTTCTGCAGTCGAGCCCGGTGGGAAGCCGAGCAAGCGGGCGAGATCGTCGGCCAGCCAATGCTCGGCAGCCCGGCCGGCCAAGCCTGGTCGCCTTGGCATGCGCCAAAGCGCGTTGGCGACGATGTCGCGCAACTCGCGCACTCTTTGCTGCAATGACTGCCCGGAGGCGCCCCAGCGCCTGTAGGTCTCAGCGATCAGGACGTCGCGCGCGCCTTCGTGCGCTCGATCGATTTGATCGGCGGCCTGCGTCAGCAGACTCTCGACGCGGCTAAGCTCGTTCTTGACCAGATCCAATGGTGATTGCTGATATCCGCGCCTCGCTATGTAGAGCACGATTGCCTCGTCGAAGCTGTCGCAGGCTTCGTCGCTGACCAGGAGCCGGCGCACCGATTCGCGTGGGCTAGGCTTTGACTCTGAGTTGGCGGGCATTGCGTACACCGCTGTCAAATCGCGCAGGTCCGGAAGCCGACGAAGATGTCGTTCCGGTGCGGCAGGTAGAAATTGCGGTAGCGCGGATGCTGCATGCGATCACGTGTAACGAACGAGCCGCCGCGCACGCAACGATGGGTGTCGAACCACGGCGCCGAATATTCGAGATAGCGATCGGCGGCAAAGCCGGGATACGGAGCGAACGCATCGGCGAGCCACTCCCACACCGTCCCGCCCCATGCGATAAGGCCGTTCGCCGCCGCGCACTCCCACTCGGCTTCGATCGGCAGGCGCCTGCCGGCCCAGCGACAATACGCTTCGGCTTCAAAAGCGTTGACGTGGCATACCGGGCTTTCCGCCGATAGCGCCACCCAGCGCCCGAACCATTTTTGCTCCCAGCGGCTTGCATCGCCGGGCGCCGCACGCCAGCGCGCCGGGTGCCGGGGCGCGCTCGCCTTCAACCATTCGCGCCCGGCGTCCGACCACCATCGTTCATCGCGATAGCCGCCGGCTTCGACAAATTGCGCGAACGAGCCGTTGTCGACGCATCGATGGTCGATCCGGAACGGCGCGATCTGCACCGGATGCGCCCACTTTTCGTTGTCGAAGACGAACCCGTTGTCGGGCGTCGATCCGAGCGCGAAAGTGCGACCGTCGACCGCGATCTCTGCACGCTCTTCTTTCAGGACCGGCAAGCGCACATCATCAGGGGGCGAATAATTCAGAGTCTGGCGCATATAGCAAAGAGCTTCGCCGTGCATGTCTTCGTGGAACAGTGCGAGGCGATACGGATAGAGCGCTGTATCCGTGTTATCTTCAGTGCCTAAACGGACGCGCACACCATCGAGCACTGCGCTCGCGTAGTCTCGAATTTCGCCCAACGGCGGTAAATCGAGCTGCCAGCGGTCGGTGTGCGCGACCTTTCCGGAATTGAACCAGCGGTCGGCGCCATCGAGCAAGGAAGGACGAACGGGAATGGTTTCGCCGCGAGCGTCGTTGTAGGCCTCGCGCAAGATCCACCACTCGGTGAACCAGGCGACGTGAGCATACTCCCAGAGCGGCGGGTTGATGCCCGGATCGTACGGGACGCGCCACTGTTCCGGCGTGAGGTCGCTTAAGATCGACCAGGTATGGCGATGAGCGTCGACCAGCGCTCGATCCAGGGTAGCCCTGGCTGACGTTCTGGCAGCAATACCGTCCATCTTTGCGATGCGATCGAGAGTTCCCATAGTCATTATCAGTCCCGCTCTGCGGAAAGCCAACAACGGCAATTGGCAGACCGCCTATCGCTGGTCGCGCTTCCTGCGAAAGCAATACCTGGTTTCACTGGACACCGAATGGTCTGACCCGGACACTGCCACTTCACCCGAATGCATGATCGCGTTACATGCGCGACGCTCTGCCGCTTCGATCGCACGCTTCGCGGATTCGGCTACGCAGTGTCCGCTGATCCTGGTGCTGACAGGCACGGACCTGTACCGCGACATTCGCTCCGATGCCTCGGCCCTCCGATCGCTCGATCTGGCCACCCACCTCGTTGTGCTCCAGGAAGAAGGCTTGAACGAGTTGACACCGGCGCACAGGAGCAAGTGCCGTGTCATTTATCAGTCGGCACCGCGCCTGACACGCGGTACCGCGAACCGCCGCACTTTCGACGCGGTGCTGGTCGGCCACATGCGTGCCGAGAAGGATCCTCTGACGCCGATGCGGGCGCTCGGGCATCTGCCGTCCGACTCGCGGATACGCCTGATCCATATCGGCGAGGCGCTGGACGACGAATATCTTCAGGCCGCTCGCGAGCTGCAGACCCGAGCCTGGCCGACGCTCAAACGCTACGTCTGGCTCGGAAATCGCCCGCATGGTGAAACTCGCCAACGCATTCGGCGGTCGCATGTCATGGTCATCTCCAGCGTCATGGAAGGCGGCGCCAACGTCGTCGTCGAAGCCGTGACTGCCGGCACCCCGGTGTTGGCTTCGCGCATCTCCGGTAACATAGGGATGTTGGGCCGCGACTACGAGGGTTATTTCCCGGCAGGCGACGACGCGGCGCTGGCCGCGTTGCTCGAGCGCTCCAGCCTGGATGGGCGTTTCCTCGCGCGCCTACGCACGCAGTGCGCGAGGCGCGCCCCGTTGTTCACCCCAGCGCGCGAACGGCGTGAAGTCGTAAGAATGCTCGCACAGGCCACCTTTTCTCCCAAGGAAACCGCATGAACGATATCGCTGCGCCCAAGATCAGGCTCACTTCCTTTTCCCACGGCGGAGGGTGCGGCTGCAAGATCGCGCCGGAGCTGCTTTCGGAAATCTTGAAGAATTCCGCGCGTTTGCCAGTGCCCAAGGAGCTGCTGGTCGGCATTGCTACCAGCGACGATGCGGCAGTCTACGAGCTCAACGCCGATCAGGCGCTGATCGCGACCACCGACTTCTTCATGCCTATCGTCGATGACCCCTACGATTTCGGACGCATTGCAGCCACCAACGCCATTTCAGACGTGTATGCGATGGGCGGTAAGCCGATCCTGGCGCTTGCGCTGGTGGGCATGCCGATCGACAAGCTTCCGCCGGAAGTCATTGCGCGCATCCTCGCCGGAGGCGAGTCGGTTTGCGGCGAAGCTGGCATCCCCATCGCGGGCGGGCATAGCATCGATTCCGTCGAGCCTATTTACGGGCTGGTCGTGCTGGGACTCGTGCATCCCGACAAAGTGAAAAAGAACAGCGATGCCAAAGCGGGCGACAAGCTGGTTCTAGGCAAGCCGTTGGGTGTTGGCGTCCTTGCCGCCGCGGTGAAAAAGGACAAGATTGACGACGAGGATTACCGGGAGCTGATTGCCAATACCACTCAGCTCAACACCCCCGGAGCATCGCTATCCGGGCTCGACGGCGTTCATGCGCTGACCGACGTGACCGGCTTCGGTCTCCTGGGACATACCCTGGAATTGTGTCGCGGCGCTGGGCTCGGTGCCCGCCTGTCGATGCGCGACGTGCCATTGCTGCCGCGAGTGAAGGCCATGGCCGCCGAGGGGTTCGTCACCGGGGCTTCGGGTCGCAACTGGGCTTCCTACGGACGTGAGGTCGAGCTCGGTCCGAACATCACGCCGGTGGAAAAAGCGCTGCTGACCGATCCACAGACGAGCGGCGGGCTCCTTGTCTCCTGCGCCAAAGAAACGGTGCCCGACGTGCTGTCAATATTCCGCCGCGATGACTTCGCGCACGCTGCCGTGATCGGAGAGATGACTGCAGGGCGTCCATTGGTAGCTGTGGAGTGAGAAGAGCGAATCTAACAAAGGAGTTCCACTTATGCGTCGAATCGTTCGAGTGGTTTTGAAGAGTGTGTTTGTCGCTGCTGTGGCTGCAGTTGTCGGAGGCCTGGCGCAAGCGCAACCGCAGTCCGTTCTGAGAGTCTCCGCCATTCCCGACGAGGCCCCGACAGAGCTCCAGCGCAAGTTCGCACCGCTCGGCAAATACCTGGAGAAGCAGACGGGGATGAAGGTCGAGTTCGTTCCGGTCACCGACTACGCCGCGGTCGTCGAAGCGCTGGCGACCGGCCGGCTGGACATGGCATGGCTCGGCGGATTCACCTTCGTGCAAACCAAGCTGAAGACGAATGGCACGGCGATTCCCATCGTGCAGCGCCAGGAAGATGCGGCGTTCATCAGCCGGTTCATCACGGCGCAGCCCGATATCAAGTCGCTCGCGGATCTCAAGGGCAAGACCTTCGCCTTCGGCTCGCCATCGTCCACCTCCGGTCATCTGATGCCGCGCTATTTCCTGTTGCAGCAGGGCATCGATCCGGAGAAGGATTTCAAGCGCGTCGCCTTTTCCGGCGCGCATGACGCGACCGCAGCCTTTGTCGAGTCGGGCAGAGCCGACGCCGGCGTGCTCAACGCCTCGGTGTGGGACAAGCTGATTGAGGAAAAAAAGGTTGACACATCGAAAGTACGCGTCTTCGCGACCACCCCTCCGTATTTCGACTACAACTGGACGGTACGCGGCGATCTCGATCCGGCGCTCGTGAAGAAGCTCACCAACGCATTTCTCGAGCTCAATGCTAATAATCCGGAGCAGAAGGAAATTCTCACGCTACAACGCGCGACGAAGTTCATTCCCACCAAGCCGGAGAACTATGCCGGTATCGAGAGCGCGGCGCGTTCCGCGGGGCTGCTCCAGTAGGCTCAAGCGTTTGTGAGCTTCCAGCTGCAAAACGTTTCGTTCGTTCATCCGAACGGGCAACGCGCGCTCTCGGGCGCAAGCCTCGTCGCGCAACACGGAGAGCGCATCGCTGTGATCGGACCGTCCGGCGCAGGCAAGACGACGCTGCTCCGCCTGCTTGCGAGTGCATTGCGGCCCACTGACGGTCGCGTAGAAGTGCTCGATCTACGTCCGTGGCAGCTCTCGGCCGGCAGGCTGCGCCGGCTGCGAAGCCGCATCGGGATGGTCCATCAATCGCCGCCGCTGCCCCCGCGGCAGCGCGTTATCACTGCGATTCTTGCCGGACGACTTGGCGTGTGGCCGTGGTGGAAATCGCTGCTATCCCTTTTCTACCCCGCGGATATCGCCGGCGCTCGCGACCAGCTCGCGCGGCTCGATTTGGCCGATCGCTTGTTCGATCGCTGCGACGGACTGTCCGGCGGCCAGTTGCAACGGGTGGGAGTAGCTCGCGTGCTTTATCAGAGGCCCGAGCTCATCCTTGCCGACGAGCCAGTGTCTTCGATGGACCCGGCACTCGCCAACCATACTATTAACCAGCTGGTCACCGAGGCGACGACGCGAGGGGTGACGCTGATCGCGAGCCTGCATGCCGTCGACCTCGCATTACACTGGTTCCCTCGCATCGTTGGACTTAAGGCGGGAGAAATCGCGTTCGATCTGCCACCGGTGCGGGTGACCGAGGAAGCGCTGCGCGCCTTGTATGCGTCCGAAAGCGGACCGTTGCCATTGCATGGTGATCAGCCTTTCGTGCTGCCTCCGCGCGCGCTCAGCCGCGATAGCGAACGCCGCAAGTCGTCCTGCTCTTGAACAAGGCAGCCACCCACCCGCGTGATCCCGACGCGCGTCGCCGCGCGACCGCGCTCGTCGTCGCGATCATCGTACTCTGGCCGCTGCTCGTGGTCGCGCAGTTCAACCCTGCGGTTCTTTTCGATGCGAAGAACCTGTCGACGATGGGGACATTCCTTCGGGGCTTCGTGCCGCCCGAGATGTCGGCGGAATTTCTCGGTTACGTGGCGAGAGCGACGCTGGAGACGCTGGCGATCGCGACCACCGGCATCACCCTCGCCTTCTTTGTCGCCGTCCCATTGGCGCTCGCGGTCACCCGAAGCCTGTCGGTCTCGCGCATCGGTCCCGGTCCCGGATATTGGCGCGGCACTGTGCTGCGCGCCGCGGTGAGGAGCCTGCTCACTATCCTGCGCGGCGTGCCGGAGTTGGTATGGGCGCTTGTATTCGTGCGCGTGTTCGGCCTCGGTCCCGCGGCTGCCGTGCTCGCCCTCGCCATTACCTACGGCGGCATGCTGGGAAAGGTGTACGCCGAAATCCTCGAATCGACCGATACGCTCCCTGCACGGGCGTTGCTCGAAAGCGGCAGCCGCCAAGGCGTCGCACTGCTCTATGGGCTGCTACCCAACGCGGCGCCGGAGATCGTCTCCTACACCGTCTATCGCTGGGAATGCGCTATCCGCGCCTCGGTGATGATGGGCTTCGTCGGCGCCGGGGGCCTCGGTCAGCTGATGGATCAGGCGATGAAGCTTCTGCGTGGCGGCGAAGTCGTCACGATCCTCGTCGTGTTCCTGTTGCTGGTGCAGCTTGCGGATGCGATCAGTGCGCGCCTGCGCAAGCAGCTTGCCTGAGTTACGGATGCGCAACGAGCCCAAAGCGTTTCATCTCTGCCTGTCTTGCGCGCTGACGCTGTTCGTCCTGGCATCGCTGATCGTCGCGAGCTTTGGCTATCTGCACCTCGGTCTCGAGCGGCTGCTGTCCGCCGCGGCGATTGCCGACATGCGCAACTTCATCGCTTCGTTTTTCCCGCCCGACATATCCATCCGCTTTGTGCAAAAAATCGCGTACGGCGTCGTGGAAACGCTGGCCATCTCCGCGGTCGGCACGCTGCTCGCCATGATGCTCGGACTGGTCCTCGCGTTACCTGCCTCCGGCCGCTACGGCCGCGCGTTGCGCGCGGCCACGCGTTTGGTGCTCAACCTTCTGCGCTCGATCCCTGAGCTGGTGTGGGCGGTACTCATGGTCCTCGCGGCGGGCCTCGGGCCCTTTGCAGGAACACTCGCGTTGGGCATGCATACCTCGGGCGTGCTCGGCCGACTGTTTGCTGAGTCACTGGAAAATGCCCCCGAGGAGCCTTCAGAGTCGCTGCGGCAATCGGGCGCTACACGGTCGTTCGCGTTTCTGTACGGAACGCTCCCGGGCGTCCTGCCGCAATTCATCGCCTACACGCTCTATCGATGGGAGATGAACATTCGCATGGCCGCTATTCTCGGATTCGTTGGGGCAGGCGGGCTCGGCCAGATCCTCTACTACGAGCTCTCGCTGTTGCATCAGCCGCAAGCCTGTTCGGTGATCATTGCCATGCTGCTGCTGACGCTCGCCGTAGACTTGATCAGCGCGAAAGTACGTAAAGGGCTTGGACGGGCGTACGGCTGATTTGCCTGCCTAATGGGTTTGGAGGATCGGTCTGTTGACTACTGGAGCCCCTTCATGACGCTTGACACGATCGATACCCCCGCCGCGCTGGTCGACCGCGACCGGATGGAAAAGAACATTGCGCTGATGCAGCAACGCATGAACGCACTCGGGGTGAAATTCCGCCCCCACGTCAAGACGACCAAGTGCATCGATGTCGTTCGTGCGCAACTCGCTGCCGGCGCGCAGGGGATCACCGTATCGACGTTGAAGGAAGCGGAAGAATTCTTCGCTGCGGGAGTGAGCGACATTCTTTACGCAGTGACCATTGCTCCGTCCAAGCTACCGCGGGCAATGGCACTCATGAAAAACGGATGCGCCCTCAAGCTTGTCGTGGACAATGCCGCCGCAGCGCGGGCAGTCGCTGAGTACTGCCGCGGGTGCGGCGAGCACTTCGAAGTTTGGATCGAGGTAGATACGGACGGACACCGCAGCGGCCTCACGCCCGAGCAAGACGCTCTGCTGGAGGTCGGCCGGATCTTGCAGGCTAGCGGCGTCAAGGTTCGTGGAGTGATGACGCATGCGGGTTCCAGCTACGAACTCAATACCCATGAAGGTCTCGTGGCGCTCGCGGAGCAGGAGCGGGCCGGTTGCGTGCGGGCCGCGCAGCGTTTGTGCGCTGCCGGCGTTCCGTGCGAGGTGATCAGCGTCGGTTCTACGCCCACCGCGCTTGCAGCGGAAAGTCTCGATGGCATCACCGAGGTCCGCGCCGGGGTGTACGTATTCTTCGATCTCGTCATGCACAACGTCGGCGTGTGCTCGATCGCCGATATCGCACTGAGCGTGGTCACCACGGTTATCGGGCACCAGGCGGAAAGAGGTTGGGTGATCGTCGACGCCGGATGGATGGCGATGAGCCGTGATCGCGGAACCTCCAAGCAGGCTCGCGATTTCGGATATGGGCAACCATGCGGTCTCGACGGCACACCCTTCGAACACTACGTGTTTAGCAGCGCCAACCAGGAACACGGGATTCTCTCCTCCATCAAGTCCGAATCCAATGCAAGCATGCCTGCCGATGATGTGGTAGCACTCTTCCCGGTCGGGACGAGACTGCGCATTCTTCCCAATCACGCCTGTGCTACCGGTGCGCAGTTCTCCGAGTACCATGCCCTCTCGCCCACCGGCGAGCTCACCGCATGGAGACGTTTTAATGGCTGGTGAAGATCCTTTGTCGCTGCCGCGACCCGCACGGATCATTATTTCCACGGGCCCGCTTCACTTTGGACTCAAGGTGAAGATCGAGGCAACGGCGATGCTGTAGGGCCAAGCGCGTTTGTCACGCATGCAACTGCGACAAAGCAACATCGACAAGCTTACGCGCAGCACCTTCGACGTGCTGATCGTCGGCGGCGGCATCAACGGCGCGGTGTCCGCAGCGGCGCTCGCCGGACGCGGCGTAAGGACCGCGCTGATAGACATGCGGGATTTCGCCGGCTTCACAAGCATGCAGTCGTCGAACCTCGCTTGGGGTGGCATTAAATATCTTGAGAGCCACGACTATGCGCTTGTTCGCGAGTTGTGCAAGAGCCGCAATCGCCTCATGCGCAACTACCCTTCGACCGTCGAGGAAATCCGCTTTCTCACGACGGTATCGGCCGGGTTCCGTTTTCATCCGGTATTTCTCTGGCTCGGTGCTTGGGTCTACTGGCTGATGGGCGACTGCCATACCCGTGTTCCCAGGCTGCTCACACGAAAGGATATCGAACGCGAGGAAGGCATCATCGATACGCGCGATTGCACTGGAGGGATCGAATACTCTGACGCGTATCTCCATGACAACGACGCGCGGTTTACCTTCAATTTCGTCCGGTCCGCTATGACGAGCGGCTGCATTGCCGCGAACTATGTCGAATCATTGGGCGGCCGCCGGGAAAACGGCGTCTGGACCATTCGCGCGAGGGACACGATCGACGGCACCGAATTCACCATCAGAGCGAACGTCCTGATAAACGCAGCCGGTCCGTTCGTCGACGCCCATAACCGGCTCACGGGACAAACAACCGAATACCATCACGTATTCTCAAAAGGCATCCACCTCCTCGTGGATCGCGTCACTCCGCGACGGCGCGTGCTCGCCTTCTTTGCTGATGATGGACGGCTGTTCTTCGCGATCCCTATGGGTTTGAAGACCTGCGTCGGCACCACGGACACACGCGTGGATGAGCCGATCGTCCGCGTCTCCGATGATGATGTCGAGTTCGTACTGGATAACATCAACAAGCGGCTGAAGCTCGACGATCCACTGAGCCGGCGTGACGTCGTCGCATATCGCTGCGGGGTTAGGCCACTCGCCGTCAAGTCCGAAGCGGCAGGCAAGCGCGACTTTTTGCAGATGTCGCGCAAGCATGCACTTGACGTGAACCTGCAGGATGCGCACATAAGCATTTTCGGCGGGAAACTGACCGACTGTATCAATGTCGGCGATGAGGTGTGTGGCACCGTTATCAAAATGGGGATCGGCATTCCTCACCCGGACTACAAGTGGTACGGTGAACCGCCAGATGAGATGAAGCAGGAATTCCTGCATCGGGCGCGCCTGATGGGTCTCGACGCATACACACCACCAACTTCGACCGAGCAGCTGTCGACACGCCTATGGCGGCGTTATGGGCTCGGTGCGCTCGCAATGCTCGAAAGCATTCGCGAAGACGCTCGCCAAGCCGAGCTTCTGATCGACGGAACGGAGTACATCCGCTGCGAGCTTCATCAAGCGTCACGCCGCGAGATGATCACCAAACTAGAAGACTTTCTTCGGCGACGCTCCAAAATTGCGCTGGTGCTCCGCAAGGAAGACATCCTGCGTTCCGAGGGGCTGGGCGAGGCGTGCTCGATCCTCTTTGGCGACCGGGCGCGCGCCAAGCTGGAGGAGTACGCCCGCCAGGACGGGGATCTCGCCGGTCTCCAGCCGCCGGCGGCGCCGTACGAGTACATTGATCGCTTGAGCGCCGAATCGCACGCCGGCAATCGGGCGCATTCCGAGTCGCTTGAATGGCGAGCGACTTGAGCCAAGAAAGGAGCCATGCTTGTGAATTCAGCGAGACCGCATCGATCCTGATGCGCACGACCTGACACGGCCAACGCATGAGCACTGAGCACAAGCGACTGACGATAGCGCTGGCGCTCTCGCTGCTGATCCACGTGTTGCTGTTGACTCTGACCTTCGGTGGCCAGGGCCAGGGACTATGGCTTTCGGGCTTCGGCTTCCCCTGGCAGGATCGACGGATCGACGCACCCGATCTGCGCATCGTGGTCGTTCCGCCGCCGCTCGCAGCCGCCGAGCCCTCCGCTACACTGATCGCGGAGCCGTTCCAGCAGGCAGAGAGCGATCAGCCGGCAACCAGTGAGCCGGTAACCAGCGAGCCCGTAACCAGTGAACCGGCAGTTAGTGAGCCCGCACCGGCGCCATCTGTGTCCCCTGCACCGACCCCGCAACCGAGTACAGCAGCGATTGTGCCGGAGGCCAATTCGAGGGCAAAGGCCAACGTGAGGGCAAAGACCAAACCAAGAGCAGACGCCGGGGCCGGTGCGACTCCGTCGCGAACGCCTTTACATGCCGATCGCCCCGGTGACAAGGCGCCCCCCCCGATGCCCGCGCCACCCGTGATCGCCGTGGCGCCGACCGACGAGCCAACGTGGGCTGTGCCGACCACTCCCGCAACGCCAACACCCCTCAGCGAGGCAGCGCCAAGCGTCTCGAATCCGGAGACCGCGATGCCGTCGCCTCAGGACGTCGGCGATGCAGCGCGGGCGCGGGTCGACCTCGAGGGCGAGCGAGCCGTTGAACCGGTCAAACCTGGTCCCTCAAAAGAAGAGGTGCAGCGGCAGGCGGAGCAGCTGGAGGCGACGCGCCAGGAAGCGGCTCGCGCCGAGAACGCGCGGCTTGAGGCCGAACGTCAGGAGGCCGCACGTATTGAGGCTGCGCGCGTTGAGGCCGAACGCGCTGAGGTCGCTCGGGCTGAGGTCGCTCGGGCTGAGGCCGTACGCGCCGAGGCCGCGCGGGTCGAAGCCGAACGCGCTGAGGTCGCTCGGGCTGAGGCCGTACGCGCCGAGGCCGCGCGGGTCCAAGCCGAACGAGCTGAGGTCGCTCGAGCTGAGGTCACTCGGGCTGAGGCCGCACGCGTCGAAGCCGCGCGCGTTGAGGCGGCGCGGGTCGAGGCCGCTCGCGTCGAAGCTGCGCGGGTCGAAGCCGAACGGACTGCGGCTGCACGCGTTGAAGCCGAACGTGCTGAGGTTGCTCGGGCTGAGGCCGCACGGGCTGAGGCCGCACGCGCCGAAGCTGCACGCGTCGAAGCTGCCCGCGCCGAGACTGCGCGCGCCGAGGCCGCACGTGCCGAGGCCGCGCGCGTCGAAGCCACACGCGTCGAAGCCGCACGCGCCGAGGCCGCACGCGTCGAGGCCGCACGTGTTGAAGCTGCACGTGTTGAAGCTGCCCGCGTCGAGACCGCACGCGCCGAGGCTGCACGTGCCGAAGCTGGACGCGTCGAAGCCGAACGGGCTGAAACGGAAAGACGAGAAGCAGCGCGTCGGGCGATAGGGCGACAGCTGGACGAGGACGCCGCCCGGCGCGAATCAGCAACGGCTTTAGCAGCTCCATCACGCTTGCTACCTCCTCCGTGGAGCAACCCACGTCGATTCAGGCTCTTCGGTCGCACGGACTCCAACGATGAGCTCATCGCGTGGGCCGAAGCCTGGGCCCTGAAGATCCAGCTGAACAAAATAACGTTCGACATGGTCCGCGAAGCGGCGAAGCAGCCTCACACCGATCCCCTCGTGTGGGTGGCCATCCGAAGCGACGGCTCGGTGGAGTCGGTGACCTTCGCTCTATCCAGCGGCGTGGCGGCGCTCGATGAAGCGATAGGACGCGTCGTGCACAGCCAGACGCCCTACCAGGCGTTCCCGCCGCGCGTTGCCCGCGACTACGACGTGATCGAGATCCGCCGAACTTGGCACTTCGACGTAGCGATCCGGCTCTACTGAAGGGACAGTGGGTGCGTAGCGCTGTCTTCGGGTCGAATCGGCGTAATCGGTGTCTGCAAACTGAAGGAGGCAGGCGTAAGCTCGGTTCCTTGCACTACCCCTCGGAAGACAATCATGACGATCAAACTCTACTCCTGGCCGCGCAGCTCCGGGACGCGTGTCGAGTGGGCACTCGAAGAGCTCGGGATTCCCTATGAGTACATCGAACTCGATGCCAAAAAGCTGGAGCATCGGACGCCGGAGTACCTTGCAATCAATCCGCACGGGAAAGTGCCTGGAATGGTCGACGGCGACCTTAGCTTTTTCGAGTCCGGGGCAATCATGCTGCACCTTGGTGAAAAGTACGGCGTGGACAAGAGGCTTTGGCCAAGCGGAGCGGGCCAAGCCCATGCGGACGCTGTCTGCTGGACGGTGTGGGCGATGACCGAGTTGGGCGATTACATGATGCAGTATCTCTACCACGGACTGAACACGCCGGTCTCGTACAAGCCCGCAGACCGGAGCAAAGCGTGCGCGGAGTACAACCGATCGCAATTCGTTCGTGGGCTCGATGCCTTGGAAGCGCGGCTACGAAACGGCGGATATTTACTCGGCGCCTTCTCGCTTGTCGACATTCCTGCCGCGAGCTGGCTGATGTTCGGCACCATGTCTGGGATCAAGCTCGACGGCCATCGCGAGGTGGCTGAATGGTTAAGACGTTGCGGAGAACGCCCCGCACGCATGCGGGCGCGATAGGCGTAATTCCTGATCACATCGCTCGTGACCAGGAAGTACTGCCTGGCCACTCAGGGCGTTACATGGCCTCGCTCGACGGCACGAACATGTAACCAGTGCCGCGAACTGTACGGATCGCCTGCGGATGCTCAGGATCGGCTTCAATTTTGCGCCGGACACGGGCGATGCGGATGTCGATCGACCGGTCAAGAGGCTCCCACTCCCGATTGCGCGTCAGCGTAAGCAGTTGGTCTCGTGTTAAAACCCTATTCGGCCGCTCGATGAACGCTTTGAGCAAATCGAACTCCATGCCGGTGATCGGTATTTCGCCTCCGTCGGCAGCGAAGAGTTGATGAGAGTCAAGGTCGAGCGAGCACATCCCTACCCGCACGCGCGGCGATGAACCATTACTCGACACCTGGTCTGCCGATGTGAGCGTGGCGCGCGCCTGCATCCGTCGCAGGACGCTTTTCACACGTGCGCGCAACTCAGGGAGCTCGAACGGCTTGACCACGTAGTCGTCGGCGCCCACCTCGAGCCCGGCGACGCGATCCGCGAGCTCGGATGCGCCCGTGACCATGATGATCCCGACGTCGAAACGTTCGCGTAAGAAGCGAGCGAGCGTAAGCCCGTCTTCATCGGGCAGATTGACATCGAGCAGGACAACGTCGGGAAGGCTCTTTTCGACAGCCTCGCGCATCGCAGTGCCGCGGTCGGCTTGCGCGACCTCATAGCCGTGCGTACGGAGGTATTCGGTGACCATCTCACGTACAGGCCGGTCGTCTTCGACAATCAGGATGCGGCCATTGCTTGCCATGAAGGTCGGCGATAGCGTGGTTGCAATAGTGGTTGCCGAAGTATAGCGCCGGGTTGCAAACGAGTGGCATGCGCCGCACCAATGCGTGAATTCGCCATCACCGCTGCGATACAAACGAAACAAATTTTTCCGGAGGAGACGCTTCGCGATTACATCGGACACGCAGACTGCGTAGCTTGTCACCAATGGAGAACACCCATGACCTCGGCGACGTCTCTGCAGAAAACGCTGGCGCTCGATCGCCACAACCTGCTGCGCATCTGTGACGGCGAGGGCATGCGCCTCTCGCCCGCTTCGGGCGTGTTATGGATCACCGAGGAAGAGAGCGCCAACGATACCGTGCTGCTGCCGGGCGATACCTATCAGCTCGAGAAGCCCGGGCTGGCATTGGTTCATGCTCACCGTGCTGCGCGCGTCATGATGGAGTTGCCCGCCGGCACGGACGCGCCGCGCCGGGTAGATTTCGCGCTGACGACTGGAGCGCGCGGACGTCGCGTTGCTTTCCCGACGCGCGGGCGGGACTTTCTCGGCCGATGGGGACGCACAGTCGTCGTCGCTGTCCGCCATGCTCTTGCTGGAGCGATCGCCGGAAGGAGCTTCCGCATGTGGCACGCCCGCGACGGATCATCGTGCGACCATCGCTTTCCCTATTACTGAACCGAGGAGACCATCGTGACACGGATCAGTCGATGCAATCGGGGTCACGTTCCGCGATCTCGCATGCAGCTTCCAGCCAGACCGGATCGGAATTCCCGTATCGATCGCGCGTGGGGTCGTCATCCGGATTACCGTGCATGTCGTGTGCACGAAGGCCGCACGTCGGACTGCGAACAGAGGTAGGCGTTGCTTGACCCTTTGCGGCTAACAGCGTAGCGTCGCCATCTCCGCTCTTCCCGTGAGCCTCAATAGAACATCCATTGATGAGCGATGCAGCCGCGTTCCTGAAGGCGCGCGACTTACTGCTCGCCCACCGCACCGATTACGCCGCCGTACGCGGGGAATTCCTCCTGCCGCGGTTGAGCGAGTTCAACTGGGCGCTTGACTATTTCGACACCATCGCGGCCGGCAACGACGCGCCGGCGCTGTGGATCGTAGAGGAGTCCGGCGAGGAGCATCGCCTCTCGTTTGCGACGCTCGCCAGCAGGTCGAACCAGGTCGCGAACTGGCTGCACGAGCAGGGTGTGCAGCGCCGTGATCGCGTACTGCTGATGCTCGGTAACGAGGTTGCATTATGGGAAACCATGCTCGCAGCGATCAAGCTCGGCGCGATCGTGGTTCCCGCGACCAATCTCCTTACGCGCGACGATCTGAGGGATCGACTTACAAGAGGCGCCATAAAGCACGTTGTCGCCTCATCAGCCGATATCGCCAAATTCGAAGACCTCGAGGGCGGTTACACGCGCATCGCGGTTGGCGCACGCCGGGCCGGATGGCGCGACTTTGCCGCGTCGAACGGCGCGCAGACCACGTTCGTGCCCGATCGCCCCACCCCCGCGACCGACCCTCTGCTCTTGTACTTCACCTCGGGAACCACGTCTAAGCCCAAGCTCGTCTTGCACACGCACCAGAGTTATCCGATCGGCCACCTGTCGACCATGTACTGGATCGGATTGGAGCCGAACGACATTCATCTCAACATCTCGTCCCCCGGCTGGGCCAAGCACGCATGGAGCTGTTTCTTTGCTCCATGGAATGCCGGCGCCTGCGTGTTCATCTACAACTACGTGCGCTTCAACGGGCGTGCGATGCTCTCGGCGATCGAGCGTTGCCGCGTTACGACCATGTGCGCTCCACCGACGGTATGGCGCATGCTCGTTCAGGAGGACCTCGCGGCCTTCCGCGGACGTCTCGCCATTCGCGAGCTGGTTGGTGCGGGCGAGCCGCTTAACCCCGAGATCATCGATCGCGTCCGTGCAGCCTGGGGCATTACCATCCGCGACGGCTTCGGGCAGACCGAGACGACCGCAATGATCGGCAACTCACCTGGTCAGCCCGTGAAGCCGGGCTCGATGGGCCGTCCGCTGCCAGGCTACGATATTGTCCTCCTCAACGAGGATGGCAAGCCTGCGGATGACGGCGAAGTATCCGTTCGACTCGATCCACGTCCCGTCGGATTGATGGAGGGTTATCTCGACGCGACCAAGAGCGCTGAGGTGATGCGGGACAGCTTCTACCGTACCGGCGACATCGGGCGGCGCGACGCGGACGGATACATCAGCTACGTGGGACGCGCTGACGATGTGTTCAAGTCCTCCGACTATCGGATCTCCCCCTTCGAGCTCGAGTCGGTCGCGATCGAGCATCCCGCGATCGCCGAGGCCGCGGTCGTCCCGAGCCCCGATCCGCTGCGCCTCGCCGTGCCGAAGTGTTTCGTAACTCTGCGTCAAGGGTACGTCGCGTCGCCAGAGCTTGCCGCGGACGTGTTCGCGTTCTTTCGCAAGCGTCTCGCGCCGTACAGGCGCATCCGCCGTCTCGAATTTGCGGAGCTGCCCAAGACGGTGTCGGGAAAGATTCGGCGCACGGAACTGCGTCAGCTCGAGGCAAGGCGACGCGCGAAGGGCGAAAACGGATTGTTGGAGTTCGTCGAGGACGAGACGGCGAGCGAGGAGCGCTATCGCGCCATCTTTAACGTATCGCTCGACGCAATTTCCTTGTGGGATGCCGACTTCTGTTTGGTCGACGCGAACCCGGCGTACTTCGACATGCACGGCTATTCGCGCGACGATGTGGTCGGGCGGACCTTTCCGCCCGACCTGCCGGCCGACTACATTGATGCGCAGCAGGCCTTGATCCGTCGGACCCTAGCCGGCGAGTCGTGTCAACTCGAGATGGCCGCCGTCCGCAACGATGGCGAGCAATTCCCAATCGAGGCGCGAACCATCCCCGTTCGCTACCGTGGCGCGACGCATGTGATCATCGTCGCGCGCGACATCGCGAAGCAAAAAGCCGCCGAGGAGCAGCGCTTGCAGCTCGAAATGCAACTGAGGCAGGCGCAGAAGATGGAGGCGATCGGTCACGTGGCCGCCGGAATCGCGCATGACTTCAATAACATCCTCACGGGGATGCTCGGCAACATCATGCTCGCCAGCGAGCGCTCGGAAGCCATCGGGGACGCGAAGCTCGGAGACTACCTCCAGCGAGCACAAGCGTCGTCTCAGCGCGCACGGGACCTCATCCAGCAGCTCCTCACCTTCAGCCGTGGGCGGCGTGGAGAGCGAAAGACCACCTCGGTGTCCGAGCTCGTCGCCGAAGCGGGCGCGCTGGTCCGGTCGACCATGCCCGCCACGCTCGAGCTTCAGGTGATGCTCGACCAAGTCCCTCCGGTGGTTGCTGACCGCGTCCAGCTGGAGCAGGTTCTTCTCAACCTCTGCATCAATGCTCGTGATGCGATGAACGGCATCGGAACCGTCCACATCAACGTCCGAGAAACGGGCTTGTTGGACCTGGTTTGCTCGAGCTGCCGCAGGCGCGTCGCTGGTGAATTTGTCGAACTGAGCGTGTCCGACAATGGTCCCGGTATCCCGCCTGCCATAGTGGGACGGATCTTCGAGCCGTTTTTTTCGACCAAGGAGGTAGGCAAGGGAAGTGGAATGGGTCTCGCGGTCGTGCACGGCATCGTGCACGAACATGGTGGGCACGTCGCCGTGGAGACGCCGCAGCAGGGAGGCACTGTTTTCCGGATACTCTTGCCTCCCGGAGCGGCGGGCCCAAAGCCTGAGGCGAAAGCGGAGGCGAGCGTTCCCGCGCCTCGCGCCCTGCGGGCCTCCCTGCACGGTCGCGTCCTCATTGTCGACGACGAGCAATCGGTCGCCGAATTCATGCGCGATCTGCTGCGAACGTGGGGGCTCGAGGTCAATCTGGCTTTTGGTCCTGAAGAGGCGCTTTCGATTCTCGGAAGCGACGCCGGTGGGTACAACCTTGTCATCGCGGATCAGACCATGCCCCGGATGACCGGCCTTCAGCTCGCAGGAAAGATCGCGCTCCTGCCGCGGGCCCCTCCCGTGGTGCTCTACACCGGCTATGCCGACAATGTCCATCGCCATGAACTGGAGCACGCACACGTGAAGGAACTGGTGCGCAAGCCGATCGAACCCTCGGCGCTGCATGCGGTGGTCGCAGCATGCATTCAGGCCGATCCCCCGAAGAGCCGAACTCCCTAGCTACTTGCGAATCCATTCTGGCCGGCGTCCGCCGCGAGCCGCCACGTAGGCCACGGCACCTTGCATGAGTGAATCATCGGGATTCTTCTGGCAGTACGTATCAAGCCAGGCCTCGACCTCGCTAGGCTGGGCGTCGATCATTGAATTTACAGGGCGCTGGGCATAAACGTTGTGTCCGGACACGAACCCTCGGAACCACGTCACGTCGCCGTGCCATGAATAGGGTCCCTCGCCACGGCGAGCCGCGGACCAGTCACCGCATGAGGCCGCGCCCGGCACTAAGGCGCCGCGCTCGTCCTTGTTGGGTGTCTGGGCGCTGGCGATACAAACCTGCAGCAGCATCAGTCCTAATGCAATCCTCGGCATTTGTCTTCTCTCTGGTGATCGCAGCCTCACCGCTCCTGATGTAGCTCCGAGCGGCGCCGAAGGCGCTCTGCAAGGACGAGACCGGCGTGGGAGTCAACCGACCCGAAGCACTTTCTGGCGGTGGGTGCAGTCCGGTGCGAACCGTCTCTGTGGCCAGATTGCCTTAACAGTGAATTTTACAGTCAATCCCAGCGGCGTTGGTCTCTACAGCTCGGACTGCGATCTCTCGCCGTCCGAGGCGCGGTCAAGGACGTCATAGCGAGACTTCAACGCGATGTTCGAGCCACCTCTTGCTGCCACGGCCGGGGGCATTGTCAGCGACATGAAATCGTTGAACAATTGACGGCCGCGTCGTTTAGCAGGCATCCTGCACGAGGAGGATTTCGGATCGCATGGTCTCATCGCGCGCCGTTGGCTTTCTTCTCGCGTTGTCATTCTCCTGCATGGCCCTGCTCGCCGGCTGCGACATGGTTGTGCTGCGCCCCTCGGGCTACGTAGCAGCCCAGCAAGGTCAGCTCGTCGTCATCTCGACGCTGCTGATGCTGATTGTCATCGTCCCGGTCATCGTGCTGACGCTTGTGTTCGCGTGGCACTACCGGGCTTCGAACACCAAGGCGCACTACACGCCGGATTGGGACCATTCGATCCCGCTCGAGCTCGTGATTTGGGCAGGGCCGCTGCTCATCATCATCGCGCTGGGCGCGCTCACGTGGATCGGCACGCACACGCTCGACCCCTATCGGGCGCTGACACGCATCGACTCGCAGCGCCCGCTGTCGATCGAGGCCGAGTCGCTGAATATCGAGGTCGTCGCCCTCGACTGGAAATGGCTGTTCATCTATCCCGATCACGGTGTGGCCGTCGTGAACGAGCTCGCGATACCCGTCGACGTCCCCGTTCACTTCACGATTACGTCGTCGTCGGTGATGAACTCGTTCTACGTCCCGGCGCTTGCCGGTCAGATCTACGCGATGCCGAGCATGGCGACGACGCTGCACGCAGTCATCAACAAGCGTGGCGAGTATGAGGGCTTCTCGGCGAACTACAGCGGCAGCGGCTTCAACAACATGCGCTTCAGGCTGCTAGGCATGAACGCCGGCGAATTCGATAGCTGGCTGCAGAAGGCAAGGGCGTCGAAGGATGGATTGACCCGCGAAGCGTATCTCGATCTCGAAAAGCCGAGCGAGCGCGAACCCGTAAGGCGCTACGGCACCGTGACAGCCGACCTGTTCGACCTCGTCGTCAACCGGTGCGTGGACATTCGGAAGGTCTGCGTGCGACACATGATGGGAGCGCATGCCGAGCCGACCCGCGCGTCGGCGCGCGAGTCGATCGCACTGAAGCTCATCGCTGCGGACGCCGTCTGCCGAGCCGATGGCTCCCTCGCGAGCGCCCTCGCCTCCCCCGTCTATCGCTATTGACATTGACAACATAAATGTCCGAGAACACCGGCCTCGCTAAGTTCGTCTTCGGCCGCCTCACGTGGGAGGCGATTCCGCTACACGAGCCGATCCTGCTCGCCACGTTCCTCGCTGTCGTCATCGGCGGCCTGGCGGTCCTCGCGCTGATCACCTACTTCCGCTGGTGGGGCACGCTCTGGCGCGACTGGATAACGAGCATCGACCACAAGAGGCTCGGCATCATGTACGTGATCCTCGGACTGGTGATGCTGCTGCGGGGTTTCGCGGACGCCGTGATGATGCGCGCGCAGCAGGCGATCGCGTTCGGCGACTCGATGGGGTATCTCCCGCCGCACCACTACGACCAGATCTTCACCGCCCACGGCGTCATCATGATCTTCTTTGTCGCGATGCCGCTCGTCGTGGGACTCATGAACTTCGTCGTGCCCTTGCAGATCGGCGCACGCGACGTGGCGTTTCCATTCCTCAACAACTTCAGCTTCTGGATGACGGCGTTCGGCGCCGTGCTCGTGATGATGTCGTTGTTTGTCGGCGAGTTCGCCAAGACGGGTTGGCTCGCCTACCCTCCGCTCTCGGGGATCATCGCGAGTCCTGATGTCGGCGTCGACTATTACATCTGGTCGCTGCAGGTCGCGGGAGTCGGCACGCTGCTGACCGGCATCAATTTCATCGTGACGATCGTCAAGATGCGGGCGCCCGGAATGGACGTGATGAAGATGCCCATCTTCACGTGGACCGCGCTTTGCGCGAATGTCCTTATCGTCGCAGCGTTCCCAGTGCTGACCGCGGTGCTCGCGCTGCTCTCGCTCGACCGCTATGTCGGGACGAATTTCTTCACGAACGACCTCGGTGGCAATCCGATGATGTACGTCAACCTCATCTGGATCTGGGGCCATCCGGAGGTCTACATACTGATCCTGCCGGCGTTCGGCGTCTTCTCCGAGGTCGTATCCACCTATTGCGGCAAGCGCCTTTTCGGTTACGCGTCGATGGTGTACGCCACGGTCGTCATCACGATCCTGTCGTACCTCGTCTGGCTCCATCACTTCTTCACGATGGGATCGGGCGCAAGCGTCAACTCGTTCTTCGGCATCACGACGATGATCATTTCAATCCCAACGGGAGCGAAGATCTTCAATTGGCTGTTCACGATGTACCGGGGACGAATCAGATACGAGCCCCCGATGCTGTGGACGATCGGCTTCATGGTGACGTTCGTGATCGGCGGCATGACCGGTGTCCTGACCGCCGTCCCGCCGGCCGATTTCGTTCTCCACAACAGCCTGTTCCTGGTCGCGCATTTCCACAACGTGATCATAGGCGGCGTGCTGTTCGGACTGATGGCCGGGATCACCTTCTGGTTCCCCAAGGCATTCGGTTACCGGCTCGATCCCTTCTGGGGCAAGTGCTCGTTCTGGTTCTGGTGTATCGGCTTCTATTTCGCCTTTATGCCGCTGTACGCGCTCGGCCTGATGGGGGTGACGCGCAGGTTAAGTCACTTCGATGACCACGCGCTGCAGATCTGGTTCCAGATCGCAGCGTTCGGTGCGTTCCTGATCGCGCTTGGTATAGCGTCGTTCCTCATCCAGCTCGTCGTGAGCTTCGTGCGGCGCGATTCGTTACGCGACACGACCGGCGATCCCTGGGGCGGCCGCACGCTCGAGTGGTCGACCTCGTCCCCACCGCCGGCGTACAACTTCGCATTCACCCCGATCGTCCACGACGCCGACGCGTGGTGGGACATGAAGCAGCGCGGGTATGTGCGACCGCGGTCGGGCTTCGTCCCTATCCATATGCCGAAGAACACCCCGGCAGGGCTGATCCTCGCGCTTCTGAGCGCTCTGTGCGCGTTCGGGCTGATCTGGCACATGTGGCCGCTCGCCGCGGGATCCTTCGCCCTGCTCATCGTGGCGGCGATCGTTCACACGTTCAACTACGATCGCGAGTACTACCTGCCCGCAGACGAGGTCGTGCGCGTCGAGGATGCGCGCACCCGAGCGCTGGCCGCCCATGGCTGATTTGACAGCAACCCTGAGCACCGGTCGCGCGGGCGAACCTCCCGGGCTGAGCTTCTACGTCAGCGGCGAATACCATCCCGAGAACGGCACGCTGCTCGGGTTCTGGATATACCTGATGAGCGACAGCCTCGTCTTCGCATGCCTGTTCGCCACCTACGGGGTGCTCGGCCACAACTATGCAGGGGGCCCTTCAGGGGCCGAGATCTTCAATCTCTCGCTGGTGGCGGTCAATACCTCGCTGCTCCTGCTGTCGTCGATCACCTACGGCTTCGCAGTGATCGCGATGACTCGCAAGCGCGTTGGCGCCACGCTCGCCTGGCTCGCCGTTACCGGCCTGCTCGGTTGCGGGTTCGTCGGCATCGAGCTGCACGAATTCGCCAACCTTATACAAGAGGGCAACGGACCACAGCGCAGCGCGTTCCTGTCGTCGTTTTTCACGCTTGTGGGAACGCACGGCCTGCACGTGACCTTTGGCATCGTCTGGCTGGTCACGCTGATGTGGCAGGTAGCGAAGCGAGGTTTGATTGCCGCGAACAGGCGCCGGCTGATGTGCCTGTCGATGTTCTGGCACTTCCTCGACGTAATCTGGATCGGGGTCTTTACGTTCGTCTACTTGATGGGAACACTGGCATGAACGCGCTCAACCTGAATCCCAGCGCCGGTCATCACGGCAATGAGGGAGAAGTCGATCACGACACGCTGCACATCACGGTGGGCGGCTACGTCACCGGCTTCGTGCTGTCGGTCATCCTAACGGCGATCCCGTTCTGGCTCGTGATGAACAAGGTCTTCGCGAGCTCGACCGTAACGACTTTCGTGATCCTCGGTTTTGCTATCGTGCAGATCTACGTGCACATGAGGTTCTTCCTCCACATGACGTCGAAGGCCGAAGGTGGCTGGACGTGGATGTCGCTGATCTTCATGATCGTGCTCGTCGTGATCACCCTGTCCGGGTCGCTGTGGGTGATGTACCACCTGAAGACCAACATGACGCTGCCTTCGCCCGAACAGATGAGGAACATCCCGTGACAAACGGCGCCCCATCGACGCCCCTAGGCACGCACGCGCCCGCTGGAGGTGGGTCGGCGGTCGCACCGGGCGACATCGCGGTCGGCGTCGTCATCGGCCGCGCCTCGGAGTATTTCGATTACTTCGTCTACGGCATCGCGTCGGTGCTGGTGTTTCCGTTCATCTTCTTTCCGTTCGTAGCGCGTCTCGATGGCATCCTGCTTTCATTCACCGTCTTCGCGTTGGCGTTCATCGCGCGGCCGATCGGCTCGATCTTGTTTTTTGACATCCAGCGCCGATGGGGACGAAGTACCAAGTTGACGCTCGCGCTGTTCGTGCTCGGAACGTGCACAGTCGGGATCGCGTTCCTGCCCGGATATGGCGCCATCCACTACATGTCAATTGTGCTGCTTGCCCTGTTACGCATCGGCCAGGGTATCGCGCTCGGCGGCTCGTGGGATGGCCTGCCATCGCTGCTCGCGCTCTCCGCGCCGCCCAATCGGCGCGGCTGGTACGCGATGATGGGGCAGCTCGGTGCGCCGCTCGGCTTCATGATCGCGAGCGGGCTCTACCTGCTCCTCGTCGCGACCCTCTCGGAGGAGGATTTTCTGGATTGGGGCTGGCGGTACCCGTTCTTCTGCGCGTTCGCGATCAACGTCGTCGCCTTATTCGCGCGGCTGCGCCTCGTGGTCACGCACGAATTCGACGAGCTCCTCACACAGAAGGAGCTGGAACCCATGCCAACGACCGAGTTGCTGAAATCGCAGGGCTATAACGTCGCGCTGGGCGCCTTTGGCGCATTGGCGAGCTACGCGTTGTTCCACGTCGTCACGGTGTTTCCGCTGTCGTGGATTCTTCTCTATTCGCACCAGTCGATCACCGCGTTTCTCGCGATCCAGATTCTCGCATCCATCCTGGGAATCGTCGGCGTTCTCGCCTCCGGTGTGATCGCCGACCGCCTCGGCGGCCGACGCAAGACGCTCGGCTTCTTTGCCGCGCTGATCGCCGTCTTCAGCGGTTTCGCGCCCACGCTCCTCGACGGCGGCACGCTGGGGCAGGACGTCTTCGTGCTCATCGGATTCGCGCTGCTAGGGCTCTCCTACGGTCAGGCAGCCGGCGCGCTCAATGCGAGCTTCGATCCGAAATACCGTTACACCGGGGCCGCGCTCACCTCGGACGTCGCATGGCTGATCGGCGCAGGGTTTGCGCCGTTGGCTGCACTGGGACTTGCAGCGTATTTCGGCTTGGGCTACGTGAGCCTCTACCTGCTCTCGGGGGCGGTGGGTACTCTCGCCGCGCTGTGGATCAATCGGAAGCTCGAGGAGCGGGATTGAGAGACGGACCCATGGATAGGACCGTTACGCGAACAGAACGGTGAGCGCGTGAAGTGCGATCCCGACACAGCCGCCCACGAGCGTCCCGTTGACACGGATGAATTGCAGATCCTTGCCGATCTCAAGCTCAATCTTCGCTGACACGTCGTGGGCGTCCCAGCTCTTCACGACGTCGGTGATGAGCAGAGAAATTTGGTGCCGATGCGCAAGCATCAATGACTCGAGTGCACCCAGCAACCAGCCGTTAAGCTTCTGCTGCATCGTCCTGTCCCTGGCTAGACTCTCTCCCAACGCCAGCAGCAACGACGCAATCGTTTGGCGCAGTCGTGGATTCGCACTGGCGATATCGTCGAGGATCCGTTGCTTCGTGGCAATCCAAAGTGCGCGATAGTAGGGCTTGGTCTCCAGGTGCTTGATGATCTGCTGTTTGAACGCCGCACCGCGCGCAAAGAACTCCGGCGACGTCTCCAGCTTTTCGATCAAACAGCGCGTGCCCTCGGCGAATTGCTGGCGGACCGGGTGCTGCGGATCCGCCGCCACGTCATGGAGCAGCCGGACGATACCCTCGACGAAGCGATTGACGATGTAGGTGTCCAGAAACCCTGGAGTGTATTTCGAGGCTTCCCCAAACTTTTCAAGGATCACCGGCTGATTTGCGACGATCAACCGCTCCATGCCCTTGAGCACGTCGCCCAGCAGCGCCTGGTACTCATCGCCCGAGGTCACGACGGCGAGAACTTCACCCGCGACGCGCGAAAGGTTGAGTTTCTCGAGTTCGCTCAGCAGTGTTCGGGTGAGAAAACGAGCGACGTCCTCGTCCTCTACCATTGTCAGGAAGCGGGGAACCACAGCGCACACTCCACTGGCTGCGCGCTCGCTGTTCGCCGGCGTCGCGAGCCATTGCGCGCCCACCTGGGATAGATTGACGCCGGCGAGGCGCCGCATCACGTTCTCCGGAGTGAGGAAGTTTTCCTCGACGAAGTGCCCCAGGGCCTCGCCAATTCGATCCTTGTTGCGCGGGATGATCGCCGTGTGCGGAATCGGGAGGCCGAGCGGGTGACGAAACAGCGCGACGACCGCAAACCAGTCGGCAATCGCACCGATCACGGCTGCTTCGGCGAAAGCCCGAGTCCAGGTGAGGAGTGGGTAGGCAGCAGCGCCCGCTGTTGCGATAGCTAGAAGAAGCGCCATCGCGATTAGCAGCGCCAATGCGAACCACTGCATACGCCGGAGGTTATCGAGCTTGATACGCTCGTCCAGCCGCGCCAACGCGGGCTGTATCGCTGGATTGTTCATAAGATGGTGCTCGAGAAGATGTCAAGTCGTATGCGGTGCTCGGACGCCGCTGCGCCCGCTCGGCACGGCGCGCGCCTCTATGGCGCAGCCGCCCCTTCGCTCACCGCGCGCACGTTGCCAGGCTCGCTCACAAGAAGGAAGTAGACGACTACACCCGCTGCGGCGACGGCCATGCCGGCGATCGCGCCGATCCAGAAGCCGGGCACGCCAAGCGGTGTGACGAGCCCGAGCGCGGACAGCGGGAGAACATCGGTAAGTCCGATCACGTAGCCACCGCCGAGGCCGACAGCCCACAGCCCGACAACATTCACCAGGAACGGCACGACCGCACGCTTGTAACCACGCAGCGCATTCACGGCGACCGCCGACGTCGCGTCGAAGATGTGGTATCCGCCGACGAGCAGGAGCAGCCTGCTCGCGATGGCTCGAACGTCGGGATCGATGGTGTAGGAATCGGCGACGGCGCTGGCCGCGCCGGCAAGCACCAGCGCAGCGACGACCGCGATACCCAACGCCACCGCGATACCGGTGAGACCGGTCGAGCGCGCGAGCGCGAGACGCCGTGCTCCGATTGCCTGCCCGACGAGAACGCCCACCGCATTGCCGGTCGCGAGCGGCAGCATGTACATCACTGCGGCGACGTTCGCGGCGATCTGGTGCGCGGCGGAGTTCACGGCACCGAGCCGCGCGACAAACAGCGCCATGAACGTGAACGCCGTCACGTCGACAAGAAACGTGGCTCCGATAGGCGTGCCGAGCGCGAGCAGCTGTCGCTGGTCGCGCCAACGCGGCCAGGACCAGCGCCCGAATACGCGATGCGGCCGGTACTTCCCCGTCGTGCCCGCCCACATCCACGCGAGGATGCAGATCGTCCAGTTGATGAGCGTGGTCGACAGCGCGCATCCCGCCGCTCCCATTTCGGGGGCGCCCCAATGCCCGAAGATGAACATCCAGTTGAGGGGCACCTTGAGCGCGAGCCCGAGCAGATTCAGCGTCATCATCACGCGCGTCAGCGACACGGCCATCGTGTAGCTCGCGAACAGGCGGAACGCGAGGCCCGCGGGCGCACCCCAGGCGGCGATTCCGAGATACGCCCGGACCTTCGCAGCGACGGCTGGCGGCGCCTCGCTCATCTCGAGCAGCGGCTCGGGATGCGAGTAGACGACCACCGAAACGACGGCAAGCGCCACGGCGAGCCACATCGCCTGGCGGATGTGCTCCCCGATCTCGCCGTGGAGTCCGGCGCCCTGAAGTTGCGCAACGGTCGGCGTCACGGCGAGCAGCACACCCATCAACGCGACGAACACGCTGAAGTAGATCGAAGCACCGATGCCGACGGCGGCAAGATCGTCGGTCGCGTAGCGACCCGCCATCACTGTGTCGACGACCGAGTACGCCATCACCGCGAGCTGCGCGACCAGCACCGGCCACGCGAGGTCGTAGATCGTCTTGACGAGCTTGCGCCTCACGGTCGAGTCGATGCCGTTCGGAGGAAAGGCGAAAAAGATTGCGGTTCCAGACGCTCGATGCATCGGGAACCGCGGATCGCATTGTACCGGCCGGCTTGTCGACCGTCCAACAACACTTGCGCAGGGGATGACGTCAGGGAAGTTCCGATCGCACGGCCAGTCGACCGAGACCACCCCGTCGCTTCGCAACGATCTATCCCTTATGAGCGCGATACTAGAGTATATAGTTGATGCCGCTGTTACCACACGGTGGCGGTCAGGAGCAGCGCGGATGAGCGGCGACTTCGAATTCGTTGAAGGAAACTCTATCTCTTCTCATTCGGCAACAAGTCAAGGGATAGTGCAAAAAATGGTTTTCTTTATGGGCGCGTCGCGGCGAGCATGAGCATCCGGAACGGGGATACTTACCGGCCGGCACTCAAGAAGAAGTTGGAAGAAGGCGCTATAGTTCAACCAAACTCCTTGCACTATGCGAAAACCAGATTCGATTGACGCGATGCCTAGCTCCTCGGTCAGGTAGGACCATTCTTTGCGGGGGTGCGCGCCGATCGTCGCGCTCGTTATCTTCATCCGTTAAGCCCCACAGCTCAGGGTGACACACGATGATCTCTCGACATTGGAGGGGAATCGCCAAGCGCGAGGATGCCGACAGCTACGTCGCGCACCTTAAAAGCGATACGTTTCCCAAACTTGCATCGCTCGCCGGGTTTGTACGGGCGAGCATTCTGCGTCGTGAGGTGGCCAACGGCACAGAATTCCAGGTCGTTACTGTTTGGGACTCCTTGCAAGCGATCCGAGCATTCTCGGGCGCCGATGTCGAGTCAGCCGTCGTTGCGCCTGTGGCGCAAGCTATGATGGTGGAATTCGACCGTCGCGCCGCACATTATGAAGTAGCGTTTACCGTTGAGGGCGCTCGTGGGGCCTAACCACTCGATCAAGCGGACCGCTCGGGGAACGCCTGGCAAAGCTAATTAAACGGCAGGCTTCGGCCGCCACGAACAGCTGGTATCGGTCGTTAGCGCCAATTGAACTGCCGCTATGGGCGACTATTTGGTACGGCTGCAGTCGGCCAAAAGCTGCCGGTCGCGAACAATACCGATAG
>Ga0126381_100000264_pt1 | contig 58015 bp, 49 predicted proteins | sample PanSoiMetPlot_28_FD_96465 | JGI IMG/M metagenome (GOLD analysis project Ga0126381, IMG submission 96465) | Tropical forest soil microbial communities from Panama - MetaG Plot_28 | ecosystem: Environmental > Terrestrial > Soil > Tropical forest > Bulk soil | place: Panama | collected 2016-02-17 | reverse complement strand
TGTGCGATACTAAAACTGCAGTTGGTACTTCCCTCAGCCGGGATGGCGGAACTGGCAGACGCAGCGGACTCAAAATCCGCCGACCTTCGGGTCATGGGGGTTCGACCCCCCCTCCCGGCACCATTCCTAAACCCCGTTGAATCAATCCCTAGCTGGCGCTAGTTCACCGCACGGGATGCGGGAGGCTGGGTCGAAATCGCCTCATCGTGCCCAATTTGTGCCCTTATCTGCTCTTGCTGCTCTTCGGCTTGTAGTCTTTCCTGCTCGACACGGTTCTCCGACTCCTGCAACTTGAGAATCGCATCGTTCATGTCCGAACGGCTCACAATTGCGTACCGCTCAAACACGCTGCGAGTCCGCCAGCCTCCGATTTTCATGATGATTCCCTAGGCAACTCCCGCTCTGCGAAGATTGCGTGCTCCCGTTCTCCGCAGATCGTGAAGCAGCAATTCAGGTACTCCCACATGAGCACGAGCGTTCTGCCACATAACGCGGAAATCGCGCACGGGCTTGCCGTTTGCGCGGGTGAAAACGTGATCATCGGCTGACTTGCCATTCACGAGAGCGGAGAGCAGCTTGTGAACCGAATCGGTCATGAGCACTTCTCTGCCGTCACGGTTCTTTATGGTGCCAGGTTCAAGCCGAATCACGCGCTGTGCAACGTCCAACTGGTTAACGTGCATGAAGAGCAGTTCGGAGACTCGCCATCCATACGTGCGGCCACACTCGACCAGCGAGCGGAACCAAAGTTCGGGGCAATACTCGATCAGCTTCCGATACTGCCCATCTTCGAGAAACCCCTTGCGGATATTGTGCTCTGCCAGCTTGGGGAATTTCGGCGCACGAACCACTTGCGGCGGGGTCGATTGCTGTCCAAGCCGGAACATCCGCTTGAGCGCTGCCAATTCCCGATTGATCGTCGCGTTGGCTGCCCCTTCCTGCTGCCGTTTATCCACGTAACGGGCTAACTGCTCACTCGTAACGTCAATCGCCCTCATACCGCCAAAGAACGGCTTTTAATGCTGACTCCCAGCGAGTCTCGGCATCAGCAAGGCTCTTCCGGCTGTTGATGCGGTAATCCCGCACGAACATTACCACCAGTTCATCCACTTTCGTTCGTTCAAGCTGTGGTCCCATGAATGTTCCTTGATTGATCTCCGCGAGCCGAGTGCGCAGCATCTTCTCAGCTTTGCGGGAATCCGTTGTGTGTGTGCTCTCTCGGAACGGGCGACCGTGACGATGATACTTTAATCCACCAAACAGGCGACCCCTTCCGCTGATACATACTGCCAGTTCCTTTCCTACGTCTCATTTTCCCTCCAGCTTTCTGGCCTTCGCCCAACGAGCCTTTGCCGCTTTACGGGCGATCTCTTGTCGCTCGCTGCTGCCTAAACTCTTAAGCCGTGCCTTAGCGCCTTTCTTGCCAATGTCGGACAAGTCATCGGTGGAGAGTCGTTCGGCTCTCGCCTTGCCACCTCTGCTGCCTAAAGCCACCGCGTTCGGGTTCTTCTTTTTGGCTTTCATGTCCCCCTTCGCAGTCAGTGCTAATCTAGCGCTAGGTTAGCAGTCAAGAGAGAAAGCAACCCTTGCCTCGAGAAACGCGATCCTATTTGGAGCTTCTCGCTGCCCTGATTTGGGCCATTCGGTTGCTTATTCGCTGGCTGTACCCGGCCGCTCCTCTTCGGAGCGCGAATACATCAATGTCATTGGTTGCGATTCGGCGTTCGATCTCACCGACTAGAGTTTTCACTACTTCTGCTGGCGTCCGCTTCCCTTCCTGATGCAGCAACCTAAGACGATGGACAGTATTAAACAACGAGATCAATTCGTGATATTCGGGAATCAGGTATATTACGTCTCGCTTTGATTCATAGTAGTAGTCGAATGCTTCGCAGTGCAGGTGGCTGATCAGCCAACTCGGATCTTTTTGACGGGCCGCATAGATTCTTCCCAACTCTGCGTATATGGCCTGCTTTGCGTAATGTGCCGCTATTTTGTTCGCAATCCAGTGCCTAATTGGCTCCAGCAGTACGCCAGTCACCATTCCGGCCAGTGCGCTCAGCAAGATTTTTAGCCAATCAGACACAGGCAGGAGTGTGCGCCAAGAGGTGAGCCGAGTCAAATCTACGCCGCAAATTGCTCCTCCGTCATACCATGCGCCAAGATGCTGACTAATAGAGCGTCCGCTTGTGTTTTTCAATGTGCTCGTCCAAGTCTCGCAGATCGTAGAGAAACGGTGCGCGCTCCTCGTGTTGAATGATGGGCAACTCGCCGTCTTGCGTAAGCCGTCGCAGCTTTCCGGGACTCCCCCCGAGGTAGAGAGCCGCCTCTTTCGTTCGCAGCAACCGTCTCGGGATGTGACTCGTCGCTCTCATCTACCATCGAAAGATTAGGCACAATCTAGGCACAGTGTTTTCTCGTTCGTGCTGTATTCGCAACGTAAATTGGGGCTTAGTACGAGATGCAGGACGACTCAAAATCCGCCGACCTTCGGGTCATGGGGGTTCACCCCCCCGGCACCAAGCCCCAAACTCACGCGTCCCGCACCTGCCGTGGTTTGAAAACAGCTAAGAGAACACCCTTTCGCACATAAGGATCGAAGATTTCGCTGCCCACCTAAGCGCCAGTTAACCTCCCTTTACTACTTCAGAACGTGACGAACCTAATCTCACCTCAGTGGTCTGGACATTGCGCCCGCAGACACTTACATTTTAAGCATCTGCACAAGTTCAACTAACGTGACGCCATCTAGCGACGTCAGCCAGGAGCTATCGTGAACTCTCACTTCACTGAGTTGTGGGTTGTGTTGCTTTGTATTGCACTGGCAGCAGTGGCGCTGACGCTAGGTGCGGGAATCATGCTCGCTTGGAAGCAGCGGCCGATCGAGAAGGATCCCGTGCAAGAGGAGAAGGTGCACAAGAGATTGTCGCAGATCACCGCTACCGCTGCGGCTCAGCCAAAGAAATCAGCGTAGACGGTTCAAGACCTCAGACCTTTCCATCATTTCTGCCGTTCGGCCAATCCCGATTTCCTGATGCCATACTTGTTTCGCTACTTCGGCTAAGTGTCGGACCGTTATGCAGCATAGGGGCGGGACTTACACTCCCACTTTTGCGCACAATCCCATTCCATCGCTAAGCCCGTCTGCCCTCGGCATCGGGTGATCTGCGAACGCTCTGCACCGGTTTCTTTCCTGCTCGAAATTCGTGCATGCCTGGACAGTTGTGCGCTGCTTCAGCAATCGCCAGCACTTTTTTGTTGCTAGAAACAGCGGTAAACGGACAGAAGGCGCACTGTGACTCCACAACGCACGCGCCTTGTGAGGTCGAGGACACGTGCTCAACTCGGCGGAACGGGAGTGGTTGCCCGGCTGCCACAGAATGAAGCCACCTGGAAAGATGGCTGGATTCTGCATCAGTCATGCGCTTTATACAAGCGTAAAGTTGCGCCTGGTCGGCTTCGACAAGATGAAGCGATCGGGTGATCGCCTTAGAGCATCCTCGATCCCACACGAGAGCCCGACGGAGATTACGGCAAGCAATCGCAAACAGAGTCAATGCTATCGTATTGCGGCGCCGGTCCTTGCGCGAATAATCGCGTAGAATCGTCCCATGTTCGCCGAGCAGGAAACGAGCTCAGAAGCACTGCTGAAGGGTGTGCCCCTTTTCTCCAATTTGTCCGAGCAGGAGTTCGCATTCCTCACCTCTCATCTTGTGCAGCGGAAGTATTCGGCCGGCGAGTTGATCTTTAGCGAAGGCGATCCCTGCGCCGGGCTCTATATCGTCCGTACCGGCAATGTACGAATCTTCAAGAGCTCGGCGGGCGGCCGCGAGCAAGTGCTGTCCATCGATGGTCCGGGCAGCTCGATTGCTGAACTGCCGGTCTTCGATGGCGGGAATTATCCCGCCTCCGCTCAGGCCGTCAGCGACTCCACGCTGTTCTTTTTCAGCCGCCAGGATTTTCAGTCGCTTTGTCTGCAGTATCCGCACGTAGCGCTCAAGGTGCTGAAGGTGATCGGCGGTCGGCTGAGGAAGCTGGTTGGCATTATCGAAGAGCTTTCCTTCACCACCGTTCGCCACCGGTTGATTGCGTTGCTCGTTCGGCTCGGCAAATCCGAGGGCACGCGCAACGGCGATTCTGTTTCGCTGGTCCTTCCCTTCAATAACAGCGAACTCGCTGCGCAGATCGGGACGGTGAGGGAGTTGATCTCGCGCAACCTGAGCCGTCTGCAGTCGGAAGGGCTGATCGAAGTCGACAATCGGGACCTGAAGATCACCTCGTTCAAGCGCCTTCAGGACGAGCTGGAATCTTCCGGCGGGTGAAATTGTGTCTCCGGGCACAAGTTATCCGTATCGCCAGGCGCTTCTTCCCTTCCCTGGCTGGCTTCATCCGGCCACACAAATTCTCATTCCGCAGCGATGTTACAGCACGTGCAGCGCCGTCGTCCTTGGACGCTCTTCGGCAAGAGAATCGCCGGTGAGAGCATAGGCGCGAGCGCTCGATCCTCCGCAACAGTGAGGGAATTCGCAAGCCCCACTTCCCGCCCCAGCTATTCGCGGCTTATTCAGGTTCCGGCCGGATTTTGAAGTCTCCGTGACAGAAGTCATAGTCGCCGTGCCAGGCTACCGGTACTCTGCCATTCGAAGGCGGCCGAGGTCGCCTGGAGGAAATCAAAATGACGCTATCAGCGACCGAAACCGTAGGCGCCATCGCAGCTCAGATACCGGGAGCGACGCGCGAGTTCGAAAGACTGGGAATTGATTACTGCTGCGGCGGCGGCCGCACCCTGGGCGATGCGTGCACAGCGCTCAACGTCCCGTTGGACGAGGCCCTGTCCCGTCTTCAGCAGGCGATGGCAACCCCCAAGCCCGAAGACAGAAATTGGCAGAACAGTCCTCTCGCCGACCTGATCGATCACATTAACTCCACACACCACGTTTTTGTGCGCGAAGAGTGTCCTCGCATCCAGGCTCTTGCGGCTAAGGTCGTCGGCGTTCATGGCGCAAATCACCCAGAGCTCAAACAGGTGCAGCAGCTCTTCTCTGCTCTTGCCGAAGAGCTGCGCGTCCATCTGATGAAGGAAGAGCAGATTCTCTTTCCCTATACTGTGCGCCTGGAAGAGAGCTCAATTGCCAGAGAGCCGGCTCCTCCGTCCTGCTTCGGCACCGTCACCAATCCCGTGCGCATGATGATGCAGGAGCATGATGGCGCCGGCGAGGCCCTGCGGGCGCTGCGCAATGTCACGAAGGACTACCAACTTCCGGACGACGCCTGCATCAGCTACCGCACGCTTTACGAGGCGCTACAGGGATTCGAAACTGATCTGCATCAGCACATTCATTTGGAAAACAACGTTCTGTTCCCCCGAGCCGTAGCCCTGGAAGAGCGCGGCAGCAAGTAACGCGGGACACGCACGCAACAAATCGTCGGCTACCCTGCAGCTGCTTCCACCTGGAGCGCCTCGTCGATTCGTGACAACAGAATCTTCACCGTGAACGGCTTCTGGATGTGAATGGCTGAGCTCTGCCTGATTCGCTCGACCGTGTCGCTTTCCGCATAGCCAGACATAAAAACGGTGACCATGCCGGGCCTCAGCCTTTGCACGCGCGCGGCCAGCTCCGTTCCATTCATGCCCGGCATCACCATATCGGTCAGAAGAAGGTCGATAGTTCCGGGGTGCCCGCTGGCGATCTCGAGTGCCTCGGCAGGCGTGCTGGACTCCATCACTGAGTAGCCGGCTTGCACCAGGACCTCTCGCGTAACTTCCCGCACAATTGACTCATCTTCCACTAACAAGATAACTGGCGGGTGTTGAGCTGGCTGACTCCTTACCTCGACAGGCTGCGTCACGTCTGTTGTCATTCTGTTTACCCTGTTCCTGCATCGGCAGTCGCGAGTAGTAAAAGCAACTGCCGCGCCACTTGCAGAGAGGAAAGTAAGGGTCGGCTAAGCGTTGAGGGTTCAGGCAGATGCGAAGGAAAGGCGAATCCATTGCCGGATGCGGCGCTTGTTCAAATAAGGAAAATGCCGGCTTTGGGACGCCACTGTGGGAACGGCTCGAGTGCCGCCACATAGCTGAGCGGTCAGGAATCGAGGCGTACGAACAGGACAGCTTCCACTAAAAACCGCGCGGGCGGATTGCGTTCCGCCCGCGCTGACATGCCACTAATCTCTTGCCGGGTTCCTACATGGGCCGAGTACCCGTGCTGCCCCGGTGAGGCTGTTCACCAAAGAGCTCTTCAATCTGCGAAATCAGGACATCCGGACCATCGTCAGTAGCAACGAAGCGATCAATCGCTCCCCGGCCCTTGCGCGGCGCGTAGTAATACGGCGACAGCACAACGGCGATTAGGTCGGGGCAGGCACGCTTCACTTGGCTCGCCACCTGTTCGAAGTCGACTTCCGGATTGCCATTGTCCACCAGCAGCATGTCGGGACAATGATCGACCGCAACTCTGGCCGCGTCTTCGACGCAAGAAGTGGGAAAAACCTTGTAGCCAAAGTGCTCCAGCAGCATCTGTCGCACTTGCAGCATGCTCTTATCGTGACACAAACATAAAATCGCTTTACGGCGTGGATGTTGGCGTGACTCCATGTACACTCCCGGATAGATTCCAGTAGTCATTACTTCTCCTCTGGCGCTAATTCGAGACTGTGCATGCCCGGCGAGACATGCGAGAAATGGCAATACGAAATGGACGTCTTGTCCTGCACATGTCTTGTCCTCCTAAGCAAGATGCACGGTAGCTTCCAAGTCTCACCGGAAGCAATATCAGGTAGTTAGCGTTGGTTCGCGGAATGGCTGCGAGAAACTTTTACGCAAGAGGCGGAAAAGCTGCCATGCACTGAAAAAGTTAGCAGTGGCGTAACTGCGGATGGCACGAATTGGCACGCGAGGCCGGCATCTAGGGTGCACCACTTATGACGCACTGTAAAACAGCTTAGCTCGCGCAGCAGGCTCGAAGCGCTCCTGGGGACGACCGTGAAGTAACAGCGACAATGCATCGCGCGGGCTGAAAAGTCCGCGCGAGCACAATCAGGCGGTGCCGTTTTCTCTACCCTTCGTTTCAGGCCTGGGCCGCCAGGCCTCCGTTTGAGAGCCACCGCTCCGCCGGCTTCGGTGGCGCCTTCGGCAAGATATCGAGATGCATCACGGCATAGCGGAAGGCGATCACACCCGCGGTGATTACCAGCAGGCTCGACGCCAGCTCGCTCCACTTCGGCACATAGTGCGCTCCCATGGCAGTTTGCAGTGCGTTGATCGAGACGTTCAGCCGATCGACCATGAAACCTGCCAGCACGAAGGCACATGCCCAATACAACCGCTCAGGATTGGATCGCACACGTTCGAAGCTGAGAAGCGCAATCGGTATCACCAGAAACAGCAGGACCTCAAGCCAGAAGTATCCCGCTTCGCTGGTGCGCTGGAAGGCATAGCCGAATGCCTGGTTCGCTATCAGGTCCAGCACCTTGAAGAAGGCAAATACAACCAGCAGCAGCTGAATCATGCGGCCACAGTCGCTCAGGATGCTGAAATCGATCCGCACATTCAGCGAGCGCATGCAGAGATAGATGGCCATAACGGTCAGCGCCAGGCCCGCCGGGATCGCCGACAGATAGAACATCGCGTGCATGTAAGGTGAGTACCACAGCGGATGCAGCTTGCCACTTGCGATCAGGTAGAGCCCGCCGAGATACGATTGATGCATTGAGGACAGCAGCACACCCGCCAGTACCACGCCGATGAGAATCTTGTGGTGATAGTGAAGAACCGTCTCGCGGAACGGCTTCCAGCGCAGCTTCTCGATCACCGCGGGCGCAAACTCAAAGGTCAGCACGGCCGTGTATGTGATGATGCAGACACACACGTCGAAGAGCACCGAACGGTGGTTCCACATCACGATGGGGTGCCAGAAGCGCCAGGGCAATCCAATCTCGTACAGGTAGCCGACGCACACAGTCAGGTAGCCGAGAAAGGAAATCAGAATGGCGGCACGCAGAATCGGGCGGTAGCGTTCCATTCCGAGCAGATACACGGCGGCGCTGATGCCGAAGCCCGCAGCCGACAGTCCCACTCCGCACAACGTTCCAAGGCCGACCCACAGGCCCCATGGCATCTGATCGCTCAGGTTTGTGCTGGCACGAAAGCCTTCGAAGAAGCGGATATAAGTCGCATAAATGCCGGTAATAAAGATGACAGCTACTATGACGCGCCAAAGGGTAATCTCGGATTTGATTCGCGCGATCATGGCTAGCTCCTTTCCTTCTTGATCTTGTTGATGGCTGCCTTCTCTTCCGCTTCGGCCAGTGCGACTTCACGCCGGCGTTGGGTCACCCAATAGAGCGCCGAGAGCACCGTACCGCCCATGATGACAACTTTGGGCGAGTCGCCCAGCGCGCTTTCGGTGAGACTCGTCATTGGCCGGTTGCCGGTCGGCGCGGGTTTGAAGCCCAGCCCCTCGAAGGGCACGTCGGAGACGAACAGCACGCTGCCTCCGCCGAGTTCTTCGACGCCCCAAATGTGCGGGACATAGGAAGCATCGCTGCGAATGCGCGTCCAGGCTTCATTGATCAGCTCGTCGCGATTACCGAAGACCGTCGCCTGAACCGGACACGCTTCGGCGCAAGCGGTCGCTTTGCCGGTCTTGACGCGATCGCTGCACAGATCGCACTTCTTCACATGGGGCGCCAGCTTCGTCCACTGATAGCGTGGAACCTGGTACGGACATGCCAGCATGCAATAACGGCAGCCGATGCATTTGCCGGCATCATATTCAACCGGACCCAGTGCGGACTTACCAAGCGCGCCTACAGGACATGCCGAGACGCATGCCGGATCGCCGCAGTGCATGCAAAGCTTGCGAACGAACTTGTCTCCGCGTTGTTCGACCACCGTGAAAGCGGTGTCGGAGAGCGTTGGTTCGGGGCTGGCGCCGAAACCGTGCAACTGCTTGCAGGCGGTTTCGCAGCTCAGGCAACCGATGCAGCGCTTGATATCGATGAGCAATGCTTTTTCTTTTGCCACGGAGGAGCCTCCTTTCCGGTTGCCTTGCCCTATGTCAGGAAGAATTCTTTAGCCAGTTGCGCTTGCGCTTTGGGGTCCAACTGGAAGAGCAGACCTTTGACCGGCAGACCACCATCCTGTGCCAGGGCGGGATTCAGTTGCTGTGCCATCGCGCTGATGCGCGCCAGGCTGTTCTGCATCCAGGGCAGCACAATCGTTCCCTGAAGCAGGTTCTTCACGTTCGTCTTCATCTCCGGAGCCTTGACAACACAGAGCCAGCCATTCCGGTAGGGGTCTTCGATGGCGAGGTTGGGATTCTTCAGAACTTCATGATTGACCGAAACCAGCACACCCTCGACGGGACAAAGCAGGTCCACACTGCGGCCGTCGCGTGTGATGGTGCAGAGCGGCTGCCCTTGTCGCACCCAACGGTTAAGATCGGCGATTTCGATGGAATCGATTTTGCCGGCCAGGTTGGCTGCGAAGCCATCGATGCCGACACGCGCATTCTGCCGCCCCTCATCGAGCACCCAGGTGTGCCCGGGATGAAAGGCGTATCCCTCCGGAATTTCGAAGCCGCCTTGCTTCGTAAGCAATGGCGACGGCATCTTCTTCAGGTTGGAAGCTTGCAAGGTGTTGACCACTTCTTCCGGACGACGGAAATACATCACTGTCAGGATCAGCAAGAACGTGAGTAAGACGAACAGGATCGACATGCTACCCTCCTAGCGACGCACTCAACCATCACTACTGCACGTCGCGTGCAACTGAGCGTCCCGAAACAGGCCGTGAGTTATGAAGCAGATGCGTCGGCAGGTTCAATTGAGGACAGTAAAACCACTGCGTTTTGCAGGGTTAGCATCGCAATTTGCAGTAGTGCGAACTGCGAGCCTTGACGCCGGCGGGAATACACCTTGCGGCCAGCCCTGAAGCTGGCGGCTATTGCTCGACCAGTTCGTGGTTCTTTTTCAACCTTCGCAGCAGCGACGTGGGATGGATGCCGAGGATGCGGGCAGCGTGTGTCTTATTCTGGCGGGTTGCGCTGAGCACTTCGTGGATATAGCGGTCTTCAAGTTCCCTCAGCGAAACGAATTGGTCGCCGGTGGGCGAGACGTCGAAGGACGAAAGCTTCTCTTCCGCCTCAGCTGCCTCCGGGTAATCACGGAGCTCTTCCGGTAAGGCATCCTCGTCAATCTCGCTTTCCTGCGAGAGGATCATCGTGCGCTCAATAACATTGCGCAGCTCGCGAATATTTCCAGGCCAGGGATACTTCTGGAGCAGTTCGGCGGCAGCGGGCGTGAAGCCGACGAAGTTCTTCTTCAGCTCCTTGTTGAAGAACTGCATGATATCGAGTGCCAGCGGCAGAATATCCTCGCACCGCTCGCGCAAGGGTGGGATGAACAGAGGCACCACGTTCAAGCGGTAGTATAGATCTTCGCGGAACTCGCCTTTGGTGACCGCTTCCTTCAGGACCTTGTTGGTAGCGGCAATAATCCGCACATCGACCTGGATTGGCCGCGTTCCACCGAGCCGCAGGAAGTTTCCTTCTTCCAGCACGCGCAGCAGCTTGGCTTGCAGGCTGGCCGAGGTGTTGCCGATCTCATCGAGAAAGAGCGTCCCGGTAGAGGCCTTTTCTATCAGGCCTTCCTTGCGACGGCGGGCGTCGGTGAAGGCCCCGGGCTCGAAGCCGAACAGTTCGCTCTCCAGTAGAGTGTCAGGCAGCGCGGCGCAATTCAGCGCTATCAGCGGCGCCTGGGCGCGTGGACTGTTGTAGTGGATCGCCTTTGCCAGAACTTCTTTTCCTGTGCCGCTCTCGCCTTGAATGAGGATCGTCGTGTGATCACTCTCAGCGGCACGGCGGGCCATATCCAGCACTTCGCACATCGCGGGACTCCGCGTTACGACGCGACCGAAATCGTAATGGCCCTTCGCCGTCTCCACCGTATCGTGGACCCGGACACGCAGCGCCAACATCTCTTCCGCGCGCTGGATGGTGTTGACCATGTCGGCGAGATGGAACGGCTTGATCAGGTAGTCGTAGGCGCCCAGCTTCATGGCTTCGACGGCACGATCGACCATGTGATACGCGCTCATCATCACCACGATCATCGCCGGCGAGAGCTTCTTCGCCTGGCGTAGTACCTCGATCCCGTTGATCCCCGGCAGGACAACGTCCAGCAGCGCCAGCTCGGGCTTGTCTTCGGCGATAATCTCCAGCGCCGCTTCGCCGCTGGTGGCGGAGAGCACTTCGTAGCCTTCGCTCTGCAGTGCCCGGCCGATGGTGCGCAGCGTGAGAGCCTCGTCGTCGACGATGAGAATCGAGTGCGCCATATCAGGCGATTACCTCCTCGCATTGCTGCACTACCTTACCGGCCTGCCGCATGGGCAGCGTGACGCGGACGGTCGTGCCTTGCTCGGGAATGCTCTCTACCTGGATGTCCCCTCCATGGCTCCGAACGTAGGCCTGGCTGATGCTCAGTCCCAGGCCGGTTCCCTTCCCTCGCTTGGTAGTGAAAAAGGGCTCGAAGACGTGCGCCAGAATGTCCGCGGGAATGCCGCATCCGGTATCGCGCACACGCAGCTCGATCACGTCGGCCAAGTTGACCTTGTCGGCCAATATGCTGATGACGCCGCCCGGTGCCGTGGCCTGTGCCGCGTTCAACAGCAGGTTCATCAGGATCTGCGATAGCTGGTTGGCGTCGGCTGTGATGTTGGGCAGATCGGAGGGAACGCAGTTCTGCAGCTCGATCTGGCGGAACATTGGCTGATGCGAAATGAACTTCACGGTCTCATCCGCCAGGCGCCAGAGATTCACGTTGCTTAGAGTCAACGGCCCGGGACGCGCGTAGTCGAGCAAGCCTCGCACGGCGGAAGAAATGCGTTTCGCGCCCTCAATACACTGCTCGATCTCCTCGCGGCGCTCGTTGTCGGCGTCGCGCCATTCCAGCTCCAAATGGGAGAGGATGCCGAGCAAAGGGTTGTTGATCTCATGCGCCGCACCCAACGCGAGCTGCGCCAGAGAAGCGTACTTTTCGTAGTCGGAGAGTTGCGACTCAAACTGCATCTTCTCCTTGGCCAGTTCGCGCTCTTCTTCGAGACGCCTCAGCAACTCCTGCTGGGCTACGTTGCGCTCATACTCGCGATGCTCGGCCAGCTCTCTGAGGCGGACCAGTTCGCCCTCGGCCGACTTGACGCGAGCGCGCGCGAAGATCGCAACCACGATAACCAGGACCAGACCGAGGACGAAGCCATCCCAGGCCTTTGCATTCATGATTCTCGCTGTATCGCTGGCAAAGACATCTGTGATTGGCAGGCCGAAGGCCATTGCGAACGAGCCGCGCCGCATTGCGATCTGCGGCGTGCTCAGGCGAACGTTAAGGAGGGCCGAGAGGGACATTTACCTCTCCCTTATGACCTTCGCTCAGGGTGGCCAATGAGGCAGTGATGGCAGTCACGGGGGTGCGTGACAGGGGTGGGCCAGGTATGAGATTCCCGCGCCGTGCGCGCCGCCGTGGCGGCCAGTCTTGAGATCGGCGCTACTGCTGGACGGTTTCGCCACCGATAATCGTTTGCCGCACCTGGCCTTCTGGCGAGAAAACGGCGATGTCCGCATCGGCTCCCGCTTGCAGCACGCCCTTGCGGGCCTCCAGGCCAAGCACTCGCGCAGGATTCAAGGTGGCCAGGCGGACTGCCTCCTGAAAGCTGAGGTGAGCAAAGCGCATCACGTTTTGCACGGCGCGATCCATCGTCAAGACGCTGCCTGCGAGCTTGCCATGCGACTCGCATCGGCCGTCCCGTACGTCCACCTGATAGGAACCTAGCCGGTACCTTCCGTCCGGCATTCCTGTGGCGCTGATACCGTCGGTGATGAGGACGGCGAGATCGAGCCCCTTGGCGCGCAAGAATAGGTCAACGACGTCGGGCTGCACGTGAAGGCCGTCCGCGATGATGTCAGCCGTGACATTGTCGTCGGTCAGGATCGCGCCCAGCAAGCCGGGGTCGCGATGGTCCAGGCGGCGCATCGCATTGAACGTGTGGGTTGCATGATGCGCCCCGGCACGAATGCCGGCCTTCCCCTGCGTCATATCGGCGTTGGAGTGCCCAATGGAGACACGCACACCGCGTCGAGCAGCATCGGCGATCAGTTCCAACGCACCTTCCAGTTCGGGAGCGATGGTCAGCATGAGAATCTGGCCGGCTGCCGCCTCCCACATTTTCTCGAAAGTAGCGCGCGAGACCGCCTGCAGATGGAGGGGTGAGTGCACTCCGCGACGCGCGTGGCTTAGGAAGGGTCCTTCCAGATGAATGCCCAGAGGGCGCGCGCGATCGCGCAGGCTCTGTTTGCGCTCGGAGGCGCGGGACAGCCTTTGTAGGGATTCCAACGTCTGATGAAGCGGCGCCGTGACCGTGGTTGGACAGTAGCTGGTTACCCCATGGCGTGACATGAGGCGCTCGATCTCGGCGAGTTCGTCGTCGGTGGCCTCCATTACGTCGTGCCCGGCCGCGCCGTGGATGTGAAGATCGATTAGCCCGGGTGTGAGTATCGCATCGCCGAAGTTAATGATTCGCGCGTTGGCGGGCACTGCGAAGGCATGCTGTGGCCCGACCGCAGTGACGGTTCCATCCTCGATCATGAGCGCAGCGTCTTCGATCCGCTCCAGCGGAGTGAGGAGTTGCCGGGCTAGCAAGACAGTGGCCACGATCATTCCCTGATTGGAATTCTAGACCCGGCGGGGATGACAATCTTTCAGAAACATGCTCTAGTAGGGGCGAGCGAAAACAGAACAGATATCAACGGTTGCAGATTGATCGCGACGCCACCGGACCGCGGAGCGCTTCGCTCGGGGCAGGATGACGGGTGTGATCAAGGCATCGCTGATTGCTTAATTTCTAATTGCTCCTTCATGGACTTCGATCAGCTGGAAACATTTTTGGAAGTGGCGCGGTTGAGCAGCTTCTCGCGGGCGGCGGAGCGGCGCTTTCGCACCCAGCCGGCGATCTCTGCCCAGATTCGCGCGCTGGAGGAAGAAGTCGGGGCGCGGTTGTTGGACCGCAGCGGGGGCAAAGTGTCGCTCACGGCTGCGGGCAAGGTTTTTCAGAAATACGCCGAAGAGACCCTGGAGCAGCGCAGGATCATGCTCATCGCGCTTGCGGAGATGCATCGCATACCTCGCGGCGAGATCGTGGTTGCGGCCAATGAAGGGACCTGTCTGCACATTCTGCCTGAGGTATTCGCCGAGTTTAAACGGCAGTACCCCAATGTGGGAGTCAGCATTAAACGCCTGGAGCACGCCAAGATTCTGGAAGCGATCATGGAGAACTCCTGCGACTTTGGCGTGCTGTCGATGCCGGTCAATGACAAGCGTCTGTCTGTAGTTCCAATTCATCGCGATGAGTTGGTGGCGATTACCGCGCCGACGCATACATTAGCTGGCCGCCAAAAAGCGGCTATCGCGGAAGTCGTCGAGTTCCCGCTGCTCTTACCGAAGGTAGGGAGAACGCGGGATGCACTGGAAAACCTGTTCCACGAGCGCCGCTTAAAACCCACAATTTCGATGGAACTGGACTCCAGCGAGCTCCTCAAGCGCTTTGTAGCTGTTGGCGTCGGGGTGGGTTTCATCGCGCGCTCCAATGTCATGGAGGATCTACAGGCGAAGGTGCTGGCCGCAGTGTCCCTGGCCGATGCCACCATTCAGCGCGATCTGGCGCTCGTCTTCCGGAAAGATAAGGCCCTGAGCCGCGCAGCGCTGGCCTTCATCGACATCACGGTCAAGTTGAAGACCGCCGGAGCGCCAATAACCGTGGGGTAAGGCCGCTTTCGGAGTGCAGGACCCTTGCCTGGGGCGGGAAGAGCTGCGGCATACGAAGCTGCATTCCTCAACCCCCATGTCCCACATTGTGGTATAACGCAGAGAAACTGGAGTGGCCTTACCTCAGTCTCCTGAAGGTGGCGAAGCCGGAACCCGAGAGCTCGCCGATGGTCCCGATCGCGGCGCTTCATCGACGCTCCAGTCCCCAGATTTAACTCTTATTCACATTGCGCTGCCAGCGGGATGTGGTATTTTGAAAATTCGATAAACAACTTCTCCCTCCCGGAGGCACCCACAAATTGTCCAAGGACATGGTCCCCAGACGGATCTTTCTGACCAAAGGCGTCGGGAAGCACAAGGAACGCCTTACTTCTTTTGAACTCGCGTTGCGCGATGCCGGTATCGCGGCCCAGAATCTCGTTCGCGTCTCCTCCATCTTTCCGCCTCATTGCAAGTTGATCCCGCGTAAAGAAGGCCTGAAGTACCTCTCCGCCGGAGAGGTAACGTTTGCCGTGGTGGCGGAGAATTCTACGCGCGAACCACACCGGCTTGTGGCTTCCAGTATCGGCCTGGCGATTCCCGCCGACCGCGGCACCTTCGGCTATCTCAGCGAGCACCACTCCTTTGGCGAGAAGGAAGACGTCGCCGGCGACTATGCAGAGGAGTTGGCGGCCGAAATGCTGGCCACTACACTTGACGTCGAGTTTGACGCCGACAAGTCATGGGACGAGAAGAAGGAAGTCTATCGCTTGTCCAATAAAATCGTCCGCACAGCCAACATCACTCAAAGCGCTGTCGGCGACAAGCGCGGGCTCTGGACGACGGTGATCGCGGCAGCAATCCTGATCTTCGAGTGATGGCTCCCAGGAGACTGGGACCGGTCCAACATCCACTCTGGGCGAACCTAAGTGCGGTTAGCGCCGGCCGACGTACCTTGTCTCACAACGTGGTACATTACCTCATTTCTTTTCCCGGCGACTTTGCCTAAACGGCGTTTCGCAAGGGTCCATACTTAGCAAAAGTCCTCTGCCGGGCCGACCACACCAGGAACCTTGTCAGAATGCCTCCTGTGGAAAGTACCCGGCTGTCGCACGATACACTAGAGACCCGTGAGAAAAATATTTGTTCTCGTCATCGTCCTTGCCATTATTGTGCCGCTCGCGTTTTTGGCGGCACGATCAGAAACCCCGGTCTTACAGATTCCGGCTTCTGTTACGTCCCTGGGACAGGCAACTCCAGTCACAGTGCAGGTCAAGGATTCGCGCGGTATTCGCAGTATGCGAGGCTTCGTTGAGCAAAATGGCAACAGATATCAGGTCTTCGAGACCGCCCAGCCCTCGCATTCACCGGATCCGACGGTGACGTTCACGGCCGGAGTTAAGACCACTCCGCAGCTACAGGCGGGAAAAGCCACCCTGATCGTAGAAGCGACATCTGCCGACCTGCTGAGGCGGACCGGCCGTGCCGAGCGCGACATAAACGTAGTCACGCAGCCGCCAGCTCTGACCGTCGACGGAGAGCAGCACTACCTCTATCTGGGCATGGCAGATCTTGCGACATTCAATGTCTCGGGCAGCTTTACGCAAGCCGGCGTGCGCGTTGGCGATCAAATCTTTCGCGGATGGCCGATGCCTGGCGGCAAGCCAGGCATGTTTTCCCTTTACGCATTTGCCTGGAACATGCCCACCAATACTGTGCCCGTCGTTTTTGCTGAGAACGGCGCGGGAAATGACGTGGGCAGCGCTCTCACCGTCATATTTCCGAAAAAGGAGCAGCCAAAATACACCACACATGATCTTCAGGTGAGCGATGCTTTTCTGAACAAGGTGATCAACGAGCTGGATCCCAACGGAACAGGTGACCCAGTCGAACGCTTTGTGAAGATCAATAGCGAAACGCGGCGCGCCAACAATAAGACACTCTCCGACCTGCGCCTGAAGACGGCCGACAAATTCCTTTGGTCCCGGCCGTTCATTCGCCAGCCTCACTCCCAGGCTGAAGCGACCTTTGCCGACGTGAGAAATTACATCTATCACGGGAAGAAAATCGATCGACAGGTCCATTTGGGTTACGACCTGGCGGTAACGCAGCATGTTGGCGTGCAGGCCGCCAACGACGGCAAAGTCGTGCACGCCGCTCCCCTGGGTATCTACGGCAATTGCATCGTTGTCGACCACGGGTACGGTCTGCAGTCAATCTACGGACACCTAAGCCGCATCGATGTGCACGAAGGCGACATGGTGAAACAGGGCCAGGTGATGGGCCTCAGCGGTCAGACCGGAATGGCCGGTGGTGACCATATCCATTTCGCCATGCAGCTCGACGGCGTGCAAATCGACCCGAAAGAATGGTGGGACGAGCACTGGATCAAGGACCACATCGCCAGGCGGGTGGAACTCCCGGGCTTTTGAGATAACCCATAGGATTTCGCGCTCGGACGGTTTCTCGCAAACACAAAAAGGCGAGTTCCGTGGAACGCGGCCCCAAAAAATTAGGCACTTCGGTCACTTCCCCACACCACGATCAGCGTTCCAGTTTGTCAGGGCCATTCGCCAACTGGTACGGGTCCAAATTGAATAAGAACGCCTCAATCGACACTACCGGCGTCGGCCTCCCCCCATCCTCATTCCGCCACCGCCCGTGCGTCCACCGTAACTGCCGCGCATCGAATTGAAATTCTGCTGGCGCTGCGTGCCCTGGTTTCGCATCTGTTGCTGTCGTTGCAGGTTGGCATCGGGTTTGGAGGTGGATTGCCATCCGTTGCCGCTGTTGGATGACCAGTCGCCGGTCTGGCGGTTGTAACGATAGACGGTGCCGTCTTTGCCGGCGTAGACGTTGTTCTTGCCCGCAGCGATACCCGCGTTGGTGTTGGTGTTGTAGGCGAAGGCGCCGCGTCCGGCGGTGCCTTGACCGCTATAGATATTTCCGGCGTAGCCCGCGCCACCGCCGGCGACGATGCCGGTGTTCGGATTGTAGGTCGCGGCCCCGCGATAGCCCGCAGTGTTCCCGGTATAGATGTTGGTGTTATAACCGCGTCCGGCGACGGTGCTGCGGCCGGTTTGCGTGTTGTAGTACGAACCGCGAGTGGCTGCGCCGTAGTTGCCGGTGTAGGGATTCGCCCACGCTGCTCCGGTGCGTGAGTAAGCGGTATTGCCCCACACGCCATAAACGTTGGCGACGGCCGCTCCGCCCCACGCTCCCCAACCGTAGTACGGATACCAGCCCCATCCGTAATAGCCCATCGGCCCCCACCACGGGTAATACCACGGGTAGTAAGCGTAGCCATAACCGAAGCCGAAGCTCCAGCCGGTGGCGTTCGTCCAGGTAAAGCTCGCGCCTACGCCATAGCTATAAGGCCAGCCATACCACACTGTGGGAGTGATGTAGGGCGGGTAGTACCAGCCTGTGCCGTAGACCACGGTCATGCTGCTGGACGAAACCACTGTGCCGTAATATCCGGGCGTGTAGCCGACGTAAACCACTTCGGGCGTTGCGCTGTACACCTTCACGTAGGTGACGTAGTAGATGGGCGAGCTCGGCGGGATGGTGTAGATCTCCGGCGGTACAGTGTCAGCAACGCGCCACGGACCTTGCGGCGTCGGCGCCTTAAACCATACGCCCGCCTCGACGCAATAGTAGTTGTTGTCGGAGACCTTGATCACCGGGACCGACGTGTTCTTCGCGTACTTCATGGAAGTGCCTTCGATGGGGACGAAGGTCGCCTCGCCGTCATAGACGACGGTGAGCTTGGCCTCGGAGCGGGTGATCGCCGCAGTCTGCGGAATGGAGTTTGCGATCAGGCCTTCCTGCGCCTGCGGCGTGCCGGGCACCGATGCCAGCACCGTGGCCTTGGGACTGTCGAGGGGAATCTTCGCGAAGTCGGGCGGCATTTCTGTGGGACTCACATATGACCACGGCCCGGTCCATGACGCAGACTTGAACCAGCGTCCCGAGATCAGTACGTAGTACTGGCCATTCAGGCGGAAGAAATCACCATTGGTGTTCTCGGCGTATTCCAGGTTCGTGCCGGGGATCGGCTTGAACTCAGGATCGCCGCGCGTCTCCAGCAACTCGGTGGGGCCGAATACCACATATACAGCAGGGATCTTCGCGTTCTTGCCGGCTTCTTTCAGAGAAGGCTGTGCTTCAGAACCCTGCGCGGTTTGCCCACTCGCCTGCGCCGACGATGTCGGCGACTGCCCGCTCTGCAACGTCTGCCCGCCGGTCTGACTGACGATGTACTCCTCCGCCTTCTTCATGTCGTCGGGCAGTTTTTTCGCGTAGGTCCACGGGCCTTCGAGATTCGGGGCCTGGAGCCACCAGTCCGACACGCGCAGGTAGTACAACTTCTTGTCGTTCTCGAAGAGGAGGATGGCGCGCGTGTTGATGACGCGCTGCAAATTCGTACCCTGCACCTCGCTCAGCTGCGCCGGGCCGTCAATCATGACGAGAACAGCTTCTTTGGTGGTAAAGATGATGTTCGGCGGATCGTTCTTCACCTCCACGCCATTGACCGGCTCGCTTTCGGCTTCGGTGGCGGCGAGCAGCCGGTCGAGGGAGACGACCTTCGTGATTGTCGGGAGCTTGGGCTCAAGGAGTTTGGTGAGCTCAACGTTCTTGTTGGCGTCGGCGGGGAAGTTGACCTTGGTGAGTTGCACTTCGTCGAGCGTGACGGTGCGGTTGATCTTGTCAACCTCCGCGCGCGCGTTGAACCAGATCACGCCGTAGCTGGAGGACTTCGCGGTAGGGTTCTTGGCCTCGACGGCGGAATACAGATAGAGCCGGTTGCCGTCCCACTTGTCGACCTGTGGCTGATAGATGGTGAAGGTATCGGCGCCGCTAGTGAAGGTCCGCGGCCAGCCTTTGTCAGTTGTGGCACTGGCGCTGGACTTCGCCTTCTGAGCGCTCGGCGCATTGGGAAGCGTCTGGGCGGCCGCGGGATAAAACAGCAGAAGAAGAACCAGCAGTGACAACGCGGAGTAAGCCCGGTGGCGCTTTGCCGAACCTAGTGGATCCCACCACAGACACATCCATCCATACCGCACCATGCAGTTCTCCTTTGGACTTCAAGGCGCTCAATAATTGTGTAACTTGGGTTTTATCCGGAACCGCCGCTCATTGCAAGTGCGGGGCGAGAATAGGGATGCCCCAAGACACTTCGCCCGCCGGCGCGAGGTTACTTTCCTCAGAGGCCCCTTTTGATTAGTGGCCAACAGTCGATACGCAACAGCCAGCTAAGAATTGAAACCGGGCAACTGAGAATTACATCCCCGGAATGATTGCCGTCTTGATATCACCATTGCGGTTCAGCATGTGCCGAAGCACCTGCTGCAGCCGCGACAGCGGCGCCTCGCCGGTGATGTAGTCGGCGCCCTTGATCTTCTTCTCCGCGATCAAGGCGAACGCTTTACGCACCGTCTCCGGGGTGTGATGGAAGGTGGCCTTCAGCGTCAGCTCGTTGTAGTGCAGTCGCTGCGTGTCGAGCGCGACGGTCGTCCCGCTGGCGCAGCCGCCGAAGAAGTTCACCGTACCGCCTTTGCGTACCATGTCAATCGACCACTCCCACGCCTGCGGCCGTCCCACGGCTTCAATCAGGACATCGCAACCGCGGCCTTCGGGAGTCAGCTTGCGCAGCGCCTTCACCGGATCGTCGACCGCTGTGATCCGCACAGCGTCATCCGCGCCCATGCGCAGTGCCGCCTCCACCTGGGCCTCGTGCTTCACCACAGAAATCACGTTGCAGCCGCTCAGCTTCGCCACCTGAACGAACATCAGGCCGATCGGTCCCGCGCCGATCACAGCAACGGTATCGCCGATCTCCATCTTCGTTTCGTGCAGGCCGCGCAAGACACACGCAAGCGGCTCGACCATCGCCGCTTCTTCGTAGGTGACGTGTTTCGGAATGGCCAGCATGTTGGTTTCAACAATCCGGCGCGGAATGCGAATGTACTCAGCATAGGCCCCGTTGTTGAACAGCAGGTCCTCACAGAGATTTTCCTGGTGCTTGGAGCAGTAGAAGCACATGCCGCACGGGGCCGAATTCAGCGCCACCACGCGCATGCCCTTCTTGAAACCCCTCACGTTCGGCCCAACTTCCTCAATCACACCCGCCAGCTCGTGGCCAAACAGCGCCGGAGGCACAATCATGCGCGCATGATAGCCGCGCTGATAGACCTTCAGATCGGTACCGCAGGTCAGGGCCACTTGCACCTTGACCAGGACTTCCCCCTCTTCCAGTTTGGGGATCGGTACCTGCTCGATTTTGACGTCCTCTTTACCATAGAGGACCGCCGCCGTCATTTGTCTGCTCACTCTACTGGTCCTTCCATATGCTGCCCGGTTGAATGACCACTTTCATGGAGTCCGGCTGCGGATTGGCGGCCAGGCGCAACGCCTCCACCGACTCAGCCAGCGGAAAACGGTGCGTGATCAGCCGTTCCAAATCCACTTCCTTGCTGAGCACAAACCGCGCTGACTCCTCCTGCAAATCCACGGACGCGCTGTAGGAACCCAAAAGGCTCTTCTCATCGACGCAAACCGCCGCGGGATCGATGGTGGCTTCACCGTGCTGGGTTTGCGCAAATAGCAGTACGCGCCCGCCCGGCCTGGTCGCATCCATTGCCGGACGAATCAACTTGCTGCCCGCAACTGCCAGAATAACGGCGTCTGCCCCTCGGCCCTCCGTAAGCTCTTTGGTCGCCCGCGCAGTATCGGAGGTGGAAGCATCGATGTTTTCGTCTAGACCGAACGCCTTAGATATTGTAAGCCTCTGCGGAAATAAATCGGAAGTAATTACCCTCGCCCCCGCCCGCCGCGCCAGCACCGCCAGGATGATTCCAATTGGCCCCTGGCCGATGACCAGCACAGATTCACCATGGCTAAGTCGCAGCGTCTCAATACCTTTCAGGCAAGTATTCACTGGTTCGATGAAGGATGCCTGCTCGAACGAAACGCCGTCCGGAATACGAACCACACCCTTGCGTACGATCCAGTCCATCACGCGGACGTATTCCGAGAAGCCCCCGCCGCTGGCTTCGTAGCCCGCCGTGGCCCCGACCTTCTTGTACGTCGGGCATTGGGCAAATACCTTGTGTCGGCAGTAGTAGCAGCCGCCGCAAGGGACGTGATGGAAAACCATCACTCGATCGCCCACGCGAAGCTCCGAAACACCTTCCCCAACTTGCGCCACGACGCCGGTGGTCTCGTGCCCGAAGATGCGCGGCGCCGAATGGGAACCAGTGGCAATCTTCTTCAGGTCGGTACCGCAAATCCCGCACGTATGCACGCGGACGAGGATCTCGCCTGGTCCGATCTGCGGCACCGGAACCTTCTCTATGCGGACGTCGTTTACCCCGTGATAAACGGCGGCGAGCATCGCCGCAGGGATGGGCTGCCAGCCGATGGGGTTTCCGATTTGTGTGGCCACGGACATAATTTAGCGGTCAGCTGCACATTTACTGGTCAGTGCATCGTCAATGTGCAACGCCTCGCATGGAACCAGAACTCTCCTCAATTAGATTCGTAAGCGCCTTGCACAGGTTCGCAGTAGCAATCGCACTGTTTTTCTTGATCTTACCCAGCGTCCCCCACCACCGGGGATGCAACGCAACATAGATCAGAAACCGCCGCACATCGAATTTCCCGTCCTCGATGAAGCGGTTCAGCGGCGGCATATCGAACGCAGCATCGTCCGAAATCGACTTGATCGAGGCGAACTCAAGCCCCCGCTCCTTGGCCACCTGTGCGACGGCCGCCGCTTCCATATCCACCACATCAGCGCCGAACCTGGTCAGGTACTGATGCTTCTCCGACGCGTCACTCACGTCTTGCGAAGTAGCCAGAACCCACTCGCCGCCCTTCGTCGCAAAGCGTTCGCTCGTCGCGACGTCAACTACCTCGCGAATCCGCGCCACGTCGCCAACCTTCAGCTTCGGTGAGATCGCACCCACAATTCCCGCCGAAACCAACATCTTTGGCTGCGCATAGTCGACTGCCGCTTCCGCCGCCCGCCGCGCGAACTTCTCGCCGATGCCGCCGACTGCAATCACCGCGCGCGGCAGCGCAAACATATCGACGCCGTTCACCTGCTGCGGCTGCACACTCCCCAGCAGCGGCGCCAATTCCACCGGCATCGCCGCAACAACAGCAACAGGTTTGGATTCTTTCGCCAAGCTCACTGACAACCGGCAACGGACAACCGACAATTGCGTTTAGACGTATCCATTCGCCTGGAACCACTCGACGGCGCGCCGCAAACTTTCATCTACCGGCCGCGCCTTCCAGCCGAGCTCGCGCTCGGCCTTGGCGCTGGTCACGAACATCTTCTTGCGGCCCATGCGGACCGCATCGATCGTCACCCGCGGCTCGCGCTTCAGCATCTTGCCCACCACCAGCGTGTCCACCACTCCCGTCGCCAGCGCGACAGCATACGGCAGCTTCACCTTCGGCGATGGCAAGCCGGTAATCGCTCCCAGCTTGTCGAGGATCTGTTTCAGCGTGAGATTTTCGCCGCCAAGAATATAACGCTCGCCCGGCTGAGCCTTCTCCATCGCCAGCAGATGTCCATCTGCGCAATCCACAACATCAACCAGGTTCAAGCCCGTGTCGACATAGGCCGGAAACTTTCGCTTCAGAAAATCAACAATGATCTGCCCGCTCGGCGTCGGCTTGATGTCGCGCTCGCCCACGGGTGTCGTCGGATTCACCATCACCACATTCTGCCCACCGCGGCCCGCCTCGATGACCAGTTGCTCAGCCAGGAACTTGCTGCGCTTGTAGTCGCCGATCATGTTGGCCAGTGTCACCGGCGATTTTTCGTCGGTGAGGCGCCCATTGTTGCCAAAGCCCATGGTGGCAACGCTGCTGGTATAGACAACCCGCCGCACGCCGCATTCTCTCGACGCCTTAAGAACGTTGCGCGTACCTTCGACGTTGGAATCGTACAGCTCGCTTCCGTTCAACGCCCACAGCCGGTAATCAGCGGCGACGTGAAACACGTACTCGCATCCGCTCATTCCCTTCTTCAGCGAATCACCGTCGCGCAGGTCGCCGACTACTCGCTCTGCGGGGACATCGGCGATATTGTCAGGCCGGCTCGTCGGCCGCACCAGCAGCCGCAGATCAGCCCCGCCCGCCTGCAACCGCCGCGCAACATGACTGCCAAGAAAGCCGGTCGCGCCCGTGACGAAACATTTCATATTTGATTCTCAGCGGCTGTCGGCTGCTTTCGTTGTGTTTCGCAGATCACTCTCGCAGTGGCATGATTCACGACGCAATCCAGGGGTTCATCACGGAAACTTCCCACATTCGGAAATCCCTTTCATTCCGCGTAACGACCGTAAGCTCGTGATACTTCGCCGTTGCCGCAATCAGTCCATCGATAATCGGCAGCGCGATGCCTTTACGCTGTGCTTCGGCAGCCATGGCTCCCCATAGTTCCGCAATCTGTGCATTGATCGGTAGCAGGCGATTTCCAAAGCGGGCCGGCAGTTCAGTATCTATCCATCGCTCCAGCTGTATTCGCTTCTTGCTCGCTGGTAGAAGAGCCGCACCCTTTCGAATCTCTCCAAACGTGAGCACGCTCAGATACAGGATTTCCTCGGTCTGCGCATCCACCCATCTCTTAACGTTGATGTTTGGAGGTGAGTCCCGGCTGTACTCGGACACGACATTGGTGTCGAGTAGATACCCTGTCATAATTCGATATCTCGACCCGTATCCTTGTCGCGCTCAAGATCAATGCCGGATCCCGCCAGAGGAGAGTTGATAAGGAACTCAGAAAAACTCTGCTTCCGCTCTTCCTGCCTTGGCGGTTGTGCTGCCTGCTCCAGCAGAGTCGCCGCATAAGCCGATACATCCATACCTCGCGCCGCCGCCTGCGCCGCCAGTTCGGCTTCCACTTCGGGCTTAATGTCTAATGTGATGGTCATCGCCGCGCCTCTGATTGAGTATAGCGACTTCCGATGGCACGCTTTCCGCTTCACTGCCCAGGCTACCGCCTACTGTTTCCTGTGCACAATCCGCAGGCGCTCTTCCTCTGACTCAACCATCGCCTTCGTATACGTCGTCAGCGCCAACAAGGGGAAATACTGACGGTACATGTAGTACATCAGGTAGAACACGCGCGGGAATCCGGTTCCTGTGTACGGGTGCTCAGTCCACGATCCGTCGCGCCGCTGCGTCCGCAGCAGATACGCAATGCCATTCTGCAACGAGTCGCTGCGCGTGTCGTTGGCCGCGAGCAATCCCATCACTGCCCACGCCGTCTGCGACGCGGTGCTCGGCCCCACGCCCTTCGTATCCGGATCGTCATAAGAACCGCAGGTCTCACCCCAGCCACCATCCGGATTCTGCACCATGCGCAGCCACTCCACCGCCTGCTGCACACAAGGTTCGTGATAATCCACGCCGATAGCTTCCAGCCCGCGCAACACCAGCATCGTCCCGTAGACGTAGTTCACGCCCCAGCGCCCGAACCACGAACCGTCCGGCTCCTGCTCGCGCTTGATGAACTCCACGGCGCGCCGCACCGGCTCGTCCTTCAGCGAATAGCCGTACGAGGCCAGGCACTCCAGCACGCGGCCGGTGATGTCGACCGTTGCCGGATCGAGCATGGCGTTGTGATCGGCGAACGGAATGTGCTGGAAGACCATCCGGTTGTTGTCCTTGTCGAACGACGCCCAGCCACCGTTCTTGCACTGCATCGACAGGATCCAGTCCAGCGCTCGCTGCACCGAGCGCGAATGATAGCTCTCGTTCGAGGTCTTCACCCGGCTCAGTGCCAGCAGGACCTGTGCGCTGTCGTCGACATCGGGATAAAACTCGTTGTTGAACTCGAAGTACCAGCCGCCGGGCGCCACTTTGCGATTCTTCACGCACCAGTCGCCCCGGCGCGTCACCTGCTTCCGCAGCATCCACTCGCAAGGCTGCACCAGCCGCCGATCGGTCGACGAGACGCCGCTCTCCGCCAACGCGAACACCGCGTAGGCCGTGTCCCACACCGGCGACATGCAAGGCTGCATGCGGAACGTCTTCTCTTCTTCGATGCCGAGCTTCTCGAACTCATCCATGGCGCGGATCACTTGCGGATCGTCGAGCGAATATCCCAGGCAGCGCAGCGCGATGATCGAGTTCATGACGCCCGGATAAATCGCGCCAAGTCCATCGCTCATCTCAAGGCGTTCCAGCATCCACTTCTCCGCCATCTTCAAGGCCTGCGACCGCAGCGGCCGCACATGCACACGCTCGAAGAAATGCACCAGGCGGTCGAGGACGAGGAAGAAGTTACGCCAGCTGATCAGTTTGTCAGCCCAGCGCAGCCGCAGTTGTGCTTTGGCGCGGCCACCTACGAACAGCTCGTCAATGCCCTGCTCTTCCGGAATTTTCTTGAAGGGCTTCTTGGCGTACGCAATCGACAGCGGCACGAGGATGGCGCGTGACCAGGAAGAAATCTCGTAGATGTTGAACCAGAACCACTTCGGAAAGAGCACGATCTCCGGCGGAATTGCCGGCACCGCGTCATAATCGTATTGGCCCAGGAAGCAGAGATAGATCTTTGTGAAGGTATTGACCGCGGTCACGCCGCCCAGCGCCAGGATGCATTCCCGCGCCTTCTTCAATTGCGGATGATCCGGCGTGTAGCCGGCCATCTTCAGCGCGAAATACGCCTTCACCGATGCGCTGATATTCGACGGCCCGTCGTTATAGATCGGCCATCCGCCATCGGGATTCTGCCGGTTTAGAATCTCGGCCGCGCATTTTTGCGTGCGCACAGGATCTTCCGTGCCCAACAACCTATGTAAGAGGATGTAATCGGAAACCAGCGTGGTGTCGGCACCCAATTCGCCGCACCAGTAACCATCTTCGCGGTCCTGAATGCTGAACAGGTACTGCCGCGAGGCGTCAATCGCCGCGGCCACCCGGCTTTTGATGTCGTCGATCTTACCGAAACGCATTTCGGCGGGATTTAGGGGGTCTGCCATTGCTCTTACTCTGCCACAGCAGGCGCAGCGCCGATTGCCTCCACGATTTCGGGTGGTAGACCGAAGCGGACGTTCTCCGGCATCACCTCTACTTCACGCATGTCGGTAAAACCCTGCTCTTCAAGGAAAGTTACGACTTCCTGCACCAGGATCTCCGGTGCCGATGCTCCGGCGGTCAGACCCACTGTCCTTGCGCCGTGCAACCATTCCGGCCGGATCGAGCGATAGTTTTCGATCAGGTGCGAATTGCTGCCGAGGTTCCGTGCAACTTCCACCAGCCGGTTCGAGTTCGAACTGTTGTCCGAACCGACGACCAGCAGCAAGTCGCACTCTGCCGCGACATCCTTCACTGCCGTCTGACGGTTCTCGGTGGCATAGCAGATGTCCTGCGCGTGCGGGCCCTTGATGTTCGGGAAGCGCTTGCGCAGCGCTTCGATAACGTGCTTCGTCTCATCGAGGCTCAACGTCGTCTGCGTGAGATAGGCAACACGATCAGGATCGGCGACATGCAGGTCTTCGACGTCTTCCGGCGAGTCAACCACCTGCGTCACCAGCGGCGCTTCGCCCAGGGTACCGATCACTTCGTCGTGATCGCGATGCCCGATGAGGATCAACGAATAACCTTCACGCGCGAACTTCACCGCCTCGACATGCACCTTCGTCACCAAAGGACAGGTCGCATCGATTACGCGCAACTCGCGCAGCTTGCTCGCCTCGCGCACCTCAGGCGCAACACCGTGCGCGCTATAGATGACACGCTCGCCCGCGGGAACTTCCTCGACACTGTCGACAAAGATCGCCCCCTTCGAGGTAAGCTCATCTACGACGTAGCGGTTATGCACGATTTCTTTGCGCACGTAGATCGGCGCGCCAAAGGTCTCCAGCGCGATGCGCACAATGTCGATAGCGCGCACCACACCAGCGCAAAAGCCACGCGGCTTCAGCAAGAGTAAGGTCTTCGTTTCAGATTGGCTCATGCCTTCCTGTATCCAGTATACGGTTTCGGACCAGAGTTTCCCCACCTATTACTCTATTGTAATAACCCGGTAACCACCAATCTAACGGGCCGAACCCGCCCATTTCTCCAGCATGTGGTGCAAATTGCGGCTTAATTGGGGCGCCGATTGCTAAGGATTTAGATGCTCATTGCACTGCGATTGTGGCAAGGTGTCGAGAGGTAGAGTTGCGCGTTTTGGGGCCGCCGTCTGGCTCGCTGTCTGCGCTGCCCAAGCCGACATCAGCACTGACATAAAAGAGTTGGCCGGACAGGCACCGGGGAGCGGGAATTTGTACAATCCCGTTAGCGTTTCTACCGAAAGCGAGAGCAATCATGACCGGCAGCGACCTGGCAAAGATGTTCGGATTCAGCTACGCAGCCATCCAGCGCAACCTTCAAGACCTGAGTCACTCGGACACCCTCATTACCCCGCAGAATGGCGGCAATTGTCTCAATTGGGTGTTAGGACATGTCGTCGTCGCGCGCAACACTGCCTTGACGCTCACAGGCGGCACACCAATCGCGATAGGCGAAAAGTTGGCACTTTACCAACGCGGCAGCGCGCCGTGCGCTGGTGACCAACTCCTCGACCTTGCAACCCTGCGCGGCTTCCTCGACGATATCCACCAGCTCCTTGTTCCCGCCCTCGCAGCAATGCCGGATTCCAGTCTCACAAGCTCCGTCCCTGCACCATATAATCGCCCGCCGCTTACGGGCTCAGTCGGCGATGCCCTCATCCGCCTCCATTACCACGAGGGCTATCACAACGGTCAGATCGGATTGCTGAGGCGAATGGCGGGAAAAGAAGGGGCGATACGGTGAATCGCAGGTCATTCTTCAAAGAAGAGGGGCCGCGGAAGGGCAGTCTTACAACCGGCAACTGACAACTGCTTTACACTCCGACGGGATACGGTTTCGGGCTACGCTCTTCTCCACGCTCGCGTATCAGGCTGTCGAGACGGCCCTGAAGCAGCGACATCAATCCCGTGTACCAATATCCGAAGACGAACAGCACCAGGAATGGAACCGTGATGTAGTTCTCATTCGCGATCGCGTACCACACGGTCAACGCAAAGTAGCTTCCCACCAGCAGTTCCAGATACGGAACCCAGCCGAGACGCTTCCGATATTTCTTTGCCGCGACGTTCTTGTCCTGCTTGCTGACGACCCTGTACTTTGGCGTGCGCGCAAACGCAGTCTGATGGCCGATCAGGGCTTCGATCACAGCTTTCGTATTGGTAAGCGTTAACCCGATGCCCAATGCCATCAGAGCCGGCAGGAACATAAATGTGCGATACCAGGTCTTTGGAAACAGTTCTCTCTGCGAGACCAGATAGAAACTGGAGATCGAAAACGTCGACGCCAGGAACAAGGGGATGTCGATGTACAACATCTGGAACCATCCCTGATAGAAGCGAATCACCATGGCCGGCAGCAGCAGCGTGCTCAGCACAATCATCAGCGGATAACTGATGTTCGCCGTCAGGTGATACCACGCCTCAATCTTCTCGCGTCGCGATACCTTCGCCCGCAGCAGCTTCGGCAAATCTTTCTTCGAGCATTGGATCAGCCCTTTTGCCCAGCGCGCCTGTTGCGTCTTGAACGCGGTCATCTCGATGGGCAACTCGGCCGGACACTCCACATCCTGCAGGTACCGGAACTTCCATCCCGCCAGCTGCGAGCGATAGCTCAGATCCGTGTCTTCGGTCAGCGTGTCATGCTCCCAACCGCCGGCGTCATGAATCGCCTTGCGACGCCAGATTCCCGCCGTGCCGTTGAAATTGAAGAACACACCGGCGCGCGAGCGGCCGCCGTGCTCCAGCACGAAATGCCCGTCGAGCAGAATGGCTTCGACCTCAGTCAGGAACGAGTAGTTGCGGTTGAGGTGCGCCCACCGCGTCTGCACCATCCCGATCTCGGGATTGGCGAAGTGGTGAATCACCTTCATTAGCCAATCCGCGGGCGGGGTGAAATCAGCGTCGAAGATGGCAACAAATTCGCCGGTCGCGGTCTTCAGTCCGTTGTCGAGCGCACCGGCCTTGAAACCCTCGCGATTCGTGCGATGCAAATAAACAATGTTGTGCCCCAGCGCGGCATATCGTTCGACCACCCCGCGCGCTACTTCCACCGTCTCGTCGGTCGAATCGTCCAGCACCTGGATCTGTAGCTTCTCGCGCGGGTACTCCATCTTGCAGACGCACTCGACCAGGCGGTCGATGACGTACTGCTCGTTGAAGATGGGAAGCTGGATCGTGACCTGCGGTAGCTCTTCGAAGCGCGACTCCGGCTCCGTAACCTTGTTCTTGCGATGCTTGTAGTAGAGATAAACCAGCTGGTAGCGATGCATGCCGTAAATCGCCAGCAGCACCAGCACGATGAAGTACGGGATCAGCAATCCCATATCGAAGGCATTGGCCTGATACAGTCCGCGGAAGGTGGGGTCAAGGAAATGGGACTTCAGGTAATGGCGCAACCCGTGCGGTTCCACCAGCGCACAAGCCAGCATGCTGAAAGCAGGGTTCAGAAGAGCACTCCTTGAACAGTCAAAGAAGGCCGCAGCGCACGACTGAATCGGCGGTCATAGAGCCCAGGGAACAGTAAATTGTACCCGACACTCGGCATCTACAGGAGACCGTTCCCACCAAAGACGTACCTCAAAGAACACCGCTTATTGTGTGCCCCAGGTTCGCGCCCGTCTTCCGGGCACTAACCTGGGGTCTGTCAGTTCGCCTCCGCACGCTCCAGCTCGCGGACGTACTCGATCACGCTGTCGCTCCAGCCATCGACGTGCGTCCACTTGCCGTAGCCCACGCCGTTCCTGTACCCGGCAACGTTGATCATGTAGCCCTTGCCCTTCGGCCCGGGCACAGAATCATGCGCCTGCTCGTCGGTGATTACGATGACGCGATCGTAGCGCTCATCGAGCTCATCCAGCGCCTTTCCGAGATAAGTGCCGGAGTGGGCCTGGCTCGCCTCGATGGCATCACGCAGCGCAAATCCGCGGCGGGGCGCAACCAGCTTCAGCTCATCCGAGAAGCTGTACACGCTCACTTGCTCGCAGGTCTCGCGCAGCAGGACCGCCAGCCCGTACGCCGCGTCCGTGCGCAGCATCTCCGAGCGACGCGAAAGAGGATGCACCATGCTGCCGGAAACGTCGACCAGCAGGACGGTCTTCCCCTTCAGCTTCTCCCGGCCCTCGACGCAGGCAAACATTGCCGCCTCCAGCGCCTCCTCCCACTGCGGCGCATGACGTGCCGCAGCAAGGAAGCGGAAGGGCAGCACACGATCGCTCTTCATCGCGCGAATGCTGTCGACAACAAGCTCCTCGCGCGCGCCCGCATCCTTCATATTGCGAAGGTTGCGGAGCAAGGCCAGCGCCCCAAGCTTGCGCTCGCTGAGCAGACGCTCCCACGTCTCGCGCTTGTCGGCGCCGGACGACAGCGCCACCTCCCACGTGTCAGGCATGATTAGCTCGCCTGCAATCAGGCGCTTCCACAGCAACGCCTGCGCCTCATCGCGAGGCTTTGCGTGACACAGGAAGAGAACATCGCGCAGCTTCACCGCTCCGGCGCGGTCGTACTTCGCCAGACCGTACTCGTCGAACTTAGTGAACGCCGCAGCCAGTCCCTTCTTCACCTGCGCGGACAGCGGCACGCGCCCGTTCTGCCAGTAGATCGCGACAAACTCAGCGAGTTCGTCGGCGCGCTGGATCACGCTCGCCAGCGTCTCGGCGACAAGCGCGCGATGCGTCTTGTGACGCGCCATCTCGCGCACCAGCAGCAACGGCGCATGACGCAGCTTCAGCTTCTGGCGAGCCTCTACCGGAAGCGCCGCAACGCGCTCTGCGTCGACCTTAGGAACCAGCTCCGCGATGCGCCCGGCGATCGCTACACCGTCCTCATAAAACTGGTCCTCCCAGAGCAGACAGGCCGACACCGAACGGCGCAGCTGGAGCTCGGGAGTGACGTGGCGCGCGGGTCCGCCTTCGTGCGTGCGCAGTCCGCGCGCGAGGTGTCCCAGCTTGAGAATGTTGAGTCGGGCCATGGTGGCCTCCTTTCGTTGATACAAAGCCGGCGGAATGAGCGATGCAGTAACCGGCCTCGCTCCCGCTGGGGATCAAAGTCACATTCCCAACGCACCCGCGATCTACCGCCACCGGCGAAAGTTTTCAGTTTTTGTCGGCTGCCACTTCGGCAGGCTGAGGAAACTTGAAGCCCGTGGTTTTGCTGGACGTGGCTGGCCGGATTGGCAGCGCCAGCTCTTCCATCTGTTCCCACGTCGGCTTGTTCTTGTCGGCGTAATTCGAACAGTCACGCACCTTGAACGGCACCGGTATCACCTGCTCCCAGACGAAGGTGCAGTACACTAGCGTCTCCGACTCGCGGTAGCCCACGATGATGTGCGAGTTTTTGCACGAGTCGCAGCGCGAGCCTTGCACCGGGCTCTCGTTTCGTACGTTGATGTTGGGCACAGCTCTTCTTCTTTCTAAGCCGGTCTCTCTCCGGCGAGTATTTACAAACGGTGAAACCGAAAGAGAGGCGCCAGAATGCTGGCGCCCCTACCCATTTGAACTGCGCGACAGACTCGCTGCAGCAGGTGAACCTGCAGCCAACGGCTCTTCGCCCAGTCCATCTGCACAAGCCAGAATTTGCAGAAGGTCGAACAATGTTGCGATCAAAATCCTCCGCTCCTCCCTGCCGCACAGTGCGGCCAACTCACTGGCCAGAAGTTGCAGCGGAGACGGATCCAGAGTCGCATCAGCGAATTCCATCGCCTCACTCGACTTTGCAGGCAACCACTCCACCGGGACTTTCAGGCGGTACCCGCGCCGCCCCACAGTCTCGATAAACTGCGGATTGGCCGCCGAATCATTCAGCGCATGACGGAGCTTGCTGATCGCCTGGTTGATACCAACTTCGAAATTAACAACCACGCCGTGCGGCCACAGTTCCTGCTGGATCTCCTCGCGCGTGACGAATTGACCCGGATACTTGACCAGCATCGCGAGAATTTTGTGCGACTGACGCTGCAGAACCACTCGTCGCTCCCCGCAGTTCAACTCACCCGCCTTCAAGTCGAATTCATACGCCCCCAGCCTCACGCGCGAGACAGTGCTTCCCTCCGTGTCCCAGCTGGACGCGTTTTCGACAAGTAGCGGTTGCAGTTGCACACGGAACCTTTGCACAACGAATCTTTCTAACCGGTCAACCCGGACGTTTGTGCAGGTCGGGGAACAAGCGACAACGGAACGTAGGCGCTCTAACCACTGAGCTACGCGAGCGAAAACTCGCGGCAGGATTCGAACCTGCGACCTCCCGCTTTCCAGGCGAAGTATCCGCCGTCTTCACCACCGACCTGAACGGTTCTTGAAAACGCCAACTCTATTGCGCGATCAGGGAATAATTACGTGCGGCCTTGGGGATTCGAACCCCCGCCCTTGCGGGCCTTGCCATCGAAGTATCCGCACATTTCGCCACTGATCGCATTCGCTGGGGGAACAAACGAAAACAGTCCCCACAAGGGGGTTCAATTGACAGTTGAAGTAACTGTTTCCTTCACCACCCAGTGACTTGAATTGGCTTATTGGTGCGCAGGAGAAATTCGCCGGAAGTTAGCTAAAAAGGAAATAAGACACCCGGCGACAATCGGTGCCTTCAATTGGCAACGACTGCCTACGCATCGAGTTTTGCGTTTTGTAATTCATCGGGTGTTCTCCTGACGCATTGCTACAATGCCACGACTCGCAAGAAATTTGCAACAACTTTGTTTGTGAAATTGCGAAGAATCGCAAAACAAACTTCCGCTGGGTGGTTTGACTCTTCTTCGTCACAGCGAAACAATAGAGGCAGCAGTCGGCGATGCGTATTTCCAGGCAACTACTTAGCGCACTATTGTTCCATCTGCTGATCGGCGCAGGCTGGCTGATGGCGCAATCGCCATCTTCTGCGCCAGGCGCCGCCTCAGGCGGCGGCTCAGAAGACTATCCCGAGCACGCCTATCTGTCGCCCTCGCGATACGTAAACCAATACTTTAACTTTAGCTTCGATTTGCCTGCTGATCCGCAAGTACGTGCCGTACCACAGCCCGTCTCGCGGGATGGCACGATTCAGCTTCTGGAGATGGGCGGGCCTCCGCCGGTCGACGCCGAGATTTCGATTTCTGCCGTACCGACCACGGGTGGTACTAAACAGGATGCGAAAGCGCTTATGCGCTACATGCTCGACCAGGAGCTGTATCGTGGAGTCGAAGAGCTGCGCGGGCTGTCGAAGGCGAGCATTGCCGGCCATCAGTTCTTTCTCTTCGAAACGAGACGCGGAGTAGACCAACACATCGTGCTCGCCACCACACTGGACGATTACATCTTGCGCGTCGTCCTGGCAGCGCACGATGAGAAGGCAGTCAAGCGCCTCGAGACCGCTTTCGACCATATCGTCTTCTTCCCTGCCGCGGATTTGCAGAAGTACATCTCCGCCGATGCGCGTTCCTACGATGGGCCTTCCATCTCATCGCACCGCCTCGCCGCATTGGAAGCCGACCCGCCCGCCAAGCATATCGATCCCGGGAAAATCCAGGGCGACTTTTACGAGAATGCTTCCATTGGATTCAGCTACCGCATTCCGCAAGGGTGGGTGCTGGAAGAGAATGGCGCCGTAATTCCCGCGATCGAACGCTATCGCGCGAAGGAAGATTTCGGCAGACCGCGCATTGGCCGCACCGAACATCGTCTGATGGAGGCCTGCAGCCGGACTCTCTTTTCCGTCTGGGCAAAGCGTTCCGCAGCTGACGGCCAGATCTCGTACGACGACTTTGGCGAGGTAACCGTTTCCGCCATTGCGCTGGCGTGCTTTCCGCGCATGAAGTTTCCCAGCAATTCCAGCGACGAGCGGGCTGCGAAGGATTTCCTGTTGCAGTTCGCTCTTACCAATCCAATCATCGAAGATATGCGCGACGGCAAGGCATTCACGGCCGGCGGAAACGTCTTCTTGTTTCTGCGCGGCACGGTGGGATTTCAGGTCGCCAACGACGAGCTCTCCCGGCGCCTCTCGATCGCGATGGCGATTACCGAACGACGTGGATACTTGCTGACCTGGTTTTTCGCCGCGCCGCACGACGAGGAATTGCAGGCATTGACGAACGAGCGCGTCAGCTTCGATTCTGCGCCGGCTGCCAGCATAGCTAATGCCACGCAACCCGGCGGAGCGGCAGATGCGGCGGGAAACGCTCCTGCGACTCCAGCACATTCATCGACGGCGAACACGCCTACAGCAACGGGTGGCGCATCCGCCACGACCAATGCACCGCCCGCCGCTGAAACGGGAGCGACTGCGGCGGTAACTTCTTCCAACTCAGTTCCTCCCGCGCAGCCGGCCAGCGCATCAACCAACTCCCCTTCGAGCGACACCTCGAATTCCCCCAACGCGACGGGAGACAGCGCGGAGTCAACACCAGGCGCCGACGCAGATCGCCCGACCCTTCTCCGTCCCGGTGAATCGGTGCAGACGCAGCAAGGAAAAGGCGCGCCAATTCCCAAGCAGAAATAGGCCGCTAACTACCCGTCCTGAAGCATCTGAGAAGAAGAAATGCCTGGCCTTCAGCCGTTGTAAATTCAGCTTGTAACTTTCAATCTATTTCGTGATCTCATCTCGTAGAAAGGTTGAGAGCAAAGTTGGGAAACGAAACACAACCTGCGGACGAGAAGAAGATACAAGGCGCGGAGCCCGCCTCAGGCACTCCGAGTGGAGAAGCAGAGCGAGAGGCTGCGCAACCCCTATCTCGCTTTGGCCCGGCGGGCGAAGAGGTCCGCGAAGTTGGTTCCAAAGAGCGCAAACGCCTGAATCGGCGCGAGCTGTTGAAGCTGGCACCGGTGATTGCACTCGGCGCATTTGCCATTCCAAAGCTGCGTGATCCACTGCTCATGAAGGGGCTTGAGTTCAGCGATTGGGCGTCCGGGAAATACTTCGGCCGGCATCGCCTGGCGCAGACGTACAGTGATAAAGACGTGGTCCCGTTCGAGCAATTCCCCTACAACTACTACGACGTGGTCGACCCAGGTGTCGATCTCGATCGCTGGACGCTGACCGTGCAGGGCCTGGTGCAGCGTCCCGGCGACTACAAGCTCGAACAGATCCAGGCGCTCCCCAAGCAGGTACAGAACACGCGCCACGTGTGTGTCGAAGGCTGGGACATGATCGGCAACTTCGGCGGCGTGCGCGCCTCCGATTTTCTGCGCTGGGTCGGCGCCGACCTCACCGCGCGCTTCCTCGAGGTCGAATGCGTCGACGACTACTACGAATCAATCGACATGGAGACCATCCTGCATCCGCAAACGCTTTTCTGCTACGAGATGTATGGCAAGCCCCTCGATCGCGGACACGGCGCGCCGCTGCGTCTACAGATGCCGACGAAGTGGGGCTACAAGCAGGCGAAGTATCTCGACACCATTCGCGTAACCAATGTGCTGAAAGACGGTAAACGGGGCTACTGGGAAGATCAGGGCTACAGCTGGTACGGGGGCCTGTGATGGCGACAGTGAGCGTAGTGAATAAACAGAAATCGCCAACTGTCACCATAGCGTATGAGCACCCGTTGATCGTTCGCGTGGCGCATTGGCTCAATGCCGTCGCGGTGCTCGTGCTCATTACCAGCGGCCTGCGGATCTTTCGCGCCTTTCCCAGCTTTGGCCCCAAAATCCCGCAGCAGAACTTCTGGGTCCCGCCGGCGGGAATCACGCTCGGAGGCTGGCTCGCCGGCGCCATTCAGTGGCACTTCACCTTTATGTGGATCTTCGTGGGGAGCGGCCTGGTCTACGTGATTTACCAGATCGTGACTGGCCATTGGCGCCAGGTACTGTTCATGCCTCGCGATATTAAAGGCGTGTGGCCGATGGCCCGCCATTACTTCTTCTTCGGCAAAAAGCCACCAGTCGAAGCCGCCTACAATCCGCTGCAGAAGCTCGCCTACACCTCGACAATCTTCTTCGGTGCGATGTCATTTCTGACCGGCCTGGTGATGTACAAGCCGGCACAGTTCTGGTGGCTGGCCTGGCCGATGGGCGGCTATCACTACGCGCGCGGCTGGCATTTCCTCGCAATGTGCGGATTTGTCGCCTTCGTCCCCGGACACCTGATCATGGTCGCACTGCACGGCTGGAACAACTTCTATTCGATGATCACCGGTTGGAAACGCAACCCTGAGTACCTCGACTGAGCTGCGTCGACGTCACAGGTGTGCCTGGGCTGGCGGCCCATTCGCAGATCAATTCGATCTCCCTCTTCGAAAGCTTCGCATTGCGATGAATCATTGTGTACTCAGGAAGCGGCATCCTACCGTCTGAGACGGCGTCGCAAATCAGCATGCGTTCGCTGGCGGAGGGAGGCTGGTTTCCCCATTCAGAAAAATCCAGCATCTCACGGCCTTCCTTCACGTGCTTGGATATAGCCCACGAAATAGGCGCGACGTGGCTGTACCACGGCCAGGCTGTGCGATCGGAATGGCAGTCCTGACATGAGCGATCCAGAATTCTGCCGACCTGCGGATTAACCATCTGCGCCGGCTGCCTCGTGGCTGTCGCGGCCTTGGAGCTTCCGGAAGTCGGAACGAGCTGTATTCCGAGAAAGACCGCGGCACAGAAGATCGAGGTAAGCTTTGCTAGTTTGTGCATGTTTTTTCGTCTCAAACACAAACTAGACTGACCGGCCTTGCGCCTTGTCATCGCGCGGTAAAGAAGTAGTGACTTTGTCGTGACACCCGCCGCTCCGGCTGACGTCTTCACTTGCAGGGTCAACTCCGCCGCGCGAGACTACCAGCTCGGCGACGCGGCAGTCCCTGCCCTGTATACAAGCAGCGTCCGACATAGCCGGCGGCGCCCGGTCAGTGGCGCTCACGGCGTGCATCTGCGGTTCGCAGCATCGGACAATCTTCCTTCTGGGCAATCCGCCGCGATTAGCGATAATGAGAAGCGACATTGCCCATCTCGTGCGACCATGCATAGCCTCTTGTTCGATCTTCGCCATTCCCTCAGGACCCTGCTGAACAACCCCACATTCACCATCACGGCAGTGCTGTCGCTGGTGATTGGAATCGGGGCAACCGCCGCCGTTTTCAGCATTGCAAACGCGGTCTTGCTGAAGCCGCTTCCCTATCAGGACCCCGATCGTCTCGTCATTCTTTGGAACCGCTCGCCCGGACTGGGTATCACCCAGGACTGGTTCTCCACCGCACAATACTTCGACATAAAGAACGAGCATCACGGCTTTGAGCAGGTAGCAATCGCCATTGGCGGCAACTACAACCTGACGGGCAAGGGCAATCCCGAGCGCGTGGGGACGATCAAAGTGTCCTCCAATCTCCTTCCCATGCTCGGCGCTCATGCACAGATTGGGCGCTTGTTTGTTGCAGACGAGGACTGGCCTGGGCGCACCCCGACTGCCGTGCTCAGCTATGGAATGTGGGCGCGACGCTACGGTTCCGATCCAGCCATCCTCGGGCAAACCATTCATCTGAACGGCCTGCCCTACGAAGTGATCGGCGTGATGCCGCAGTCGTTCTCTCTACCCCGCGAGGTGATGCCGACCCTCGACGGCGCAGAACAAGCGGATATCCTGCTACCTTTGACCCTCGCAGCCAACGCAGCCCAAATCCGAGATCACGAGGACTACAACATCATTGGCAGACTGAAGCCGGAGATCACGGTGCGTCAGGCGCAAGCCGAGATGGACACTCTTACGGCCCGCTTGCGCCATGACCATCCCGACGTGTATCCCGCAAATGGCGGGCTGACGTTCGGCATCGTGCCGTTGCTGGAGCAGGTGACCGGCGACGTTCGGCGGACCTTATATCTCCTGCTCGGCGCGGTTGGTTTCGTGCTCCTGATCGCCTGCGCCAACGTCGCCAACCTGCAGCTGTCGCGTACCGTGTCCCGTCAGAAGGAAATCGCAGTGCGCTCCGCGCTTGGGGCAACCCGCGCGCGAATCGTGCGACAACTCCTTACGGAAAGCGTTCTGCTGGCTTTGTGCGGTGGTGTGCTGGGTCTGTTGCTTGCCTACATCGCTCTGTATGGCGTTCGTGTGCTTGGTCCCCAGAGCGTACCTCGCATTGCCGACCTGGCGGTCGATGGCAAGGCGCTGCTCTTCACCTTTGGCATCTCAGTCGTCTCGGCCATGCTCTTTGGGCTGGCGCCGGCACGACGCGCTTCGCGGACCGACGTTCAAAGCACGCTCCAGGACACCTCGCGTACCTCGTCGGGTATGAGCGCGATCTGGGGACGCGGCAACGGTTTGCGCCACCTGCTTGTCGTTGCCGAGCTGGCGCTCTGCGCGATGCTGCTGATTGCCTCGGGCCTGCTGATTCGCAGCTTTCTTCTAGCCGAGGATGTATCGCCCGGTTTCAATCCCCGCAACGTGCTGACGCTCGAGCTCACGATGAGCGGGCCCAAATACAAAGACAAGCCGGCGGTGTGGGCCGCTTATCACGAGCTGTGGCAACGCCTGGAGAATATTCGGGGCGTGGCCAGTGCGGGAGCCGTGAGTTCGCTGCCGCTGAGCCAAATGTATGCCTGGGGGCCGATAACGGTTGAGGGACGACCGCTGCCGCCGGGTGAAAAGTTCATCAATGCTGACGTGCGAATTGTGAGTGGCCACTACTTTGAGAGCATGCAGATTCCGCTGCGCCAGGGACGTCTGTTCAACGATCGTGACGTTATGGAGAATCCACAAGTTGCGGTGGTAGATGATTACATGGCGCAGCAGCTCTGGCCCGGACAGGACCCCATTGGCAAGCGCTTTCACAACGGTGGGATCGACGACAGCAAATCGCCCTGGATCACGGTGGTTGGCGTAGTCGCAAGCGTCAAGCAGTACACGCTGGATTCCGAGTCTCGCATCGCGTTCTACCTGCCGCACACGCAGTATCCAACCCGCGCGATGAACGTGGTCGTTCGCAGCAGTGGCAGTTTGTCTGGCCTGGCTCCCGCCGTCGCCCAGCAGGTGCACGAGCTCGACCACGATCTGCCGCTCTACAACGTGATCACGATGCAGCAGCGGGTGGATTTGTCGCTGGCGCGGCGGCGTTTCGCCATGCTGCTGTTAGGATGCTTCGCCCTCATCTCGCTTACACTGGCCGCGATCGGAATTTACGGGGTGCTGGCATACCTCGTAGGGCAAGGTACGCGCGAAATCGGCATTCGCATGGCTCTGGGCGCAACGCGCAACTCCATCCTGCGTCTGGTGGTTGGAAGAGGTATTGTGCTGGCACTTGCCGGTGTGGCGGTGGGCGTGGCCGGAGCCTTCGTACTCACGCGCCTGATGCGCACCCTGCTTTTCGGTGTAACCGCCGGCGACCCGTTCACATTTTCCGCGATACCCTTCCTGCTGATTGTCGTTTCGCTGCTTGCGACCAGCATGCCGGCGCGTCGCGCCGCGGCAACCGATCCGGCAGAATGCCTGCGATACGACTAACGCCATCGTTGCCGCTATTCCGCTCGTAGCGCCTTGGCGGGATCAATCGATGCGGCGCGTTGCGCCGGAATGATGCTGGCAAGAAGAGCGCTGGCACCCAAAGCAAGGATCGACCCCAAAAGGACGAGCGGATCCCAACCCTTCACCTGGTACAGTTGTGCTGCGATCAGGCGAGAGCAGGCCAGCGAAATTGGAATGCCGAGCAGCAATCCAATGAGCACTTGGATAAAGGCGCCGCGCAGAACCAGGCGCATCACCTTGCCACGATCGGCTCCCAGGGCCATGCGCACGCCAATTTCGCTGGTGCGCTTCTCGACCGTGTAGGCGGTCACGCCGTAAAGTCCCACGGCAGCCAGCAGCAGCGCTAAGATCCCAATCAGACCCACCAGCTGCGCCACCGCCCTCTGCTGATCGAATTCGGCGTCCACCTGCTCCCGCAGCGGCATGATGCTGAGGAGGGTGAAGTTGGGATCGACTTCGCTGAGCGCGCGACGTACCTGCGCTTCCAAACCCGGTATATTCCCGTGCACCTTCAGGATGGCCCCCTCAATGAAGTGCGTACTGTCTTCGACCGTCTGCATGAGGGCGCTGTCGTAATGGACACGCTGCGCCAGCGGCACGAAGAAAATCGGATTCGGCGAGTGCGTATTGGCAGCGTCACTGTATTTCGCATTACGAACGATGCCGACAATCCTGTAGGTGTGGCTGTTGACCGGCAGATCAAGGCCGAAATATGCGCCAATGGGATCTTCACCCGGCTTGAAGAACCTGTGCACAAAAGTCTCGTCAACCACGGCAACCTTCTCGGTTGAGTCGGTGTCCTGCTCGCTAATGCTGCGTCCGCGAACGATCTGTTGCCCGAGCGCCTCCAGGTACCCCGGGTTAACGTGGTCCCAGGAAGAACCGACATCCTCGTCCATGTTGGGCATGGCCTGCCCAGGACGGAGGACCAGTTCGCCCCAGTTGTCCTGCAAAGGCGTGTATTGCCCAAGCGCCGCCTGCTCCACGCCGGGAATGTGCGACAGGCGATCCTGCAACTCGCGGTAAATCTCAGCCAACTTCGGTTGCGGGTAGGAAGAGAACGGTGCGGTTAAAGCAATCGCGACACGATTCTCTGTTTCATAGCCGAGCGATTGGTGCTGCAACTTTACCAGGCTTCGTATCAGCAACCCCGCGCCGGCCAGGAGCACCACCGACAACGTCGCCTGCACGATTACGAGCGCCTTTTGCGAAAGGGAACTGGTGTCGCATGTGCTGCGGTTCGCGCCACGTAAAGCCTCGGCCGGATCGGCATGCGAGGTGAGCCACGCCGGGGCCGTTCCGAAAACAATGCCCGTCAAAAGCGACAGCGCGAAAGCAAACGCCAGCACGGGAAGCGAAGGAGTGGCATCGATGGGAACATACTGTGCGCTGCGAAAGGCGAGAGCGACAATAAACTTTACTCCCGCATAGGCAACGATTAATCCTGCCAATCCGCCAAAGATGGAAAGCACCAGGCTCTCCGTCAGGGACTGACGAATGAGCCGCTTGCGCGAAGCCCCCAGCGCGAGGCGCACTGACATTTGCGTGCGGCGGGAGGCACCGCCGGCCAGCAACAGGTTCGCAATATTGGCGCAGGCAATCAGAAGGACGAGAGAGCAAACCGTGAGCAGGATGCGCAAGCTGTCGCTGTAATTGGCCTTCATCGACGCAACCCCGGTCCGGGCAGGGACTACGTGAATGTTCTGCTTGGGAAGATTGGTTTTGATGCCGCTCATCCACTCCGCCGGCATGCCACTGTCATTCACCAACCACACACGCAGGACCTGCGTCAGGCGGGCCGACATGCCGTCGGTGGAGGCCCCGGGCCGCAGCCGCCCGATGATTCGCAGCCAGGCGGGGAATTGATTAAGGAGAGAGCTCTTGGTTCTTAGCAGTGGCTCCTGATGGAGGGGAACCCAGATCTCCGTCGGATCGCTGCGCAGCGTTTCGCCAAAGAAGCCCGGGGGAGCTATACCGATAATGGTAAAAGGATGGGCATCCAGAATAAACGACGACCCGACAATGCCAGGGTCGGAGCCGTGACGCTGCTGCCAAATCCGATAGCTGAGCACCGCGACCGGAGCGGCCGACGGCTGATCGTCGGAAGGAACGATTGTGCGGCCGATGAAGGCCCCAACCCCGAGGGTGGAGAAGTAATTGCCGCTGACAAATTCCCCGCGCAGCGGCTTGGCTTCGCGATCACTTTCGCCACGACGCGCGGTGAAGTCCCAACGCCCAGCCTGAAACGCAGCCAGTTCGGAGAACTCCGGAGTCGATTCTTTCAGGCGTTGATAAAACGTGTATGAGAACATCCCCCAATCGTCCTGCAGACTGCCTTCTACGCAACAATGGCGCCCCTCGCCAATACGGTAGAGACTTGCGGGATCCACCACCGGCAGAGACTTCAACATCACGGTGTGGATGAGGGAGAAGATGGCGGTTGTCGCACCGATTCCCAGCGCCAGCGTCAGCATGGCAGTCAGTGTGAATACAGGCGACTGCCGCATCTGGCGTAATGCATAGCCGATGTCTTGCCGGAGATTCTGCATAGTCGTTCCTTACGGCATGTACGTGCAAATCTCGGAGGATGTTCCCTTTTCAGATCGGCGGGACCAAGGTGAACAGGATCGGAGGACCAAATCGGCGCGGCCTTGAGAAACTCTCACATTAGATTTATTCTAAATTCCATGGATGCCAATGCTATCAGGCGGCGCCTGGAGGACTGCGGCCTGCGCTGCACTCCGCAGCGCTACGCCGTGATGACATTCTTGATGGAAAGCCGACGGCATCCCACGGCTGCGGAGATATTTGACGCCGTGAACCGTCTGGATCCACGCTCTTCAAGAGCGACAACTTACAACAACCTACGGGACTTAGTGAAGGCGGGATTGGTGCGTGAAGTAGCTGTGGAGGGACGAGCCGCGCGGTTCGATGCGAAAAGCATGCGCCATCACCACTTCATCTGCGACCGCTGCGGCAATGTCGAGGATTTAGAGTGGTACGGCGTGCCCACTCCTACTTCAGGCTCGCTCGGTAACCGGGTCCTTCGCGAATGCGAACTCATCTTCCGAGGGCTCTGCACCAAATGCTCTCCGCGTCGCGCCCCTGTTAAGTTGCGCAGGCGTGTGCATGCCGGATAAATTGCCTGCGCCGGACCACACGGCCGGCGCTATTCCGCGAATTGGGAAGTCAAGCACTACTTCGTAGTTCGCCATAATAATCCATACATTCGAAGGAAAAGAGAAGACCATGGAGAAAGAACTCGCGACCGCAGCCGGGGTATCGGTCCCCGGTAGTCAGCAACAAAACACGGCGACCGAGGGCAAGTGCCCGGTCGCGCACGCCAATGGCAGGCCTAAACCCCAGACCAATGCGAGCTGGTGGCCGAATCAGCTGAACGTGAACATATTGCACCAGCATTCCCCGCTCTCCGATCCGATGGGCAAGGAATTTAATTACGCGGAAGAATTCAAGAGCCTTGACCTGAATGCCGTAGTCAAGGACCTTCATGCATTAATGACGGACTCTCAGGAGTGGTGGCCGGCAGACTTTGGCCACTATGGTCCGCTTTTCATACGTATGGCCTGGCACAGCGCCGGGACGTACCGCATTGGCGACGGGCGCGGCGGCGCAGGTTCCGGTGAGCAGCGCTTCGCGCCCCTCAACAGCTGGCCCGACAATGTGAACCTCGATAAGGCGCGCCGTTTGCTCTGGCCCATCAAGCAGAAGTATGGCCGCAAGATTTCCTGGGCCGACCTTATGATTCTCGCCGGTAACGTCGCGCTGGAGTCGATGGGCTTCAAGACCTTCGGTTTCGGCGGCGGTCGCGAGGATACCTGGGAGCCAAGCAACGATATCTACTGGGGCCCGGAAGGCAAATGGCTGGCCGACGAGCGCTACAGCGGCGATCGTGATCTGGCCAATCCGCTTGCAGCGGTGCAGATGGGTCTTATTTATGTGAATCCGGAGGGGCCTAACGGAAAGCCAGATCCTCTGGCCGCAGCGCGCGACATTCGGGAGACCTTCGCTCGCATGGCGATGAATGACGAGGAGACAGTTGCGCTCATCGCCGGCGGGCACACCTTCGGCAAGACCCACGGCGCTGCCGATCCGAACAAGTATGTCGGCCCTGAGCCGGAGGCTGCCCCGATCGAGCAGCAGGGCCTGGGTTGGCACAACACCTACGGTAGCGGTAATGGCGACTCCTCCATCGGCAGCGGCCTGGAAGTCACCTGGACCTCGACACCCACGAAGTGGAGCAACAACTTCTTCGAAACGCTTTTCAAGTACGAATGGGAACTGACCAAGAGCCCCGCCGGTGCGAATCAGTGGGTAGCGAAGAACGGCGCAGGCTCGGGTACGGTGCCGGATGCGCACGATCCATCCAAGCGTCATGCGCCAACCATGCTCACCACCGATCTCTCCCTGCGCTTCGACCCGATCTACGGGCCGATCTCGAAACGCTTCTACGAGAACCCGCAGGAGCTCGCCGACGCATTCGCCAAAGCGTGGTTCAAGCTGACGCATCGCGATATGGGACCTATCGCGCGATACCTTGGCCCGCTTGTTCCTAAAGAACCTCAGCTTTGGCAGGACCCTGTTCCCGCGGTGGATCACGAACTGATCGGGGAGAAGGACATCGCGGCACTGAAGGCCAAGATCCTCGCGTCGGGTCTGTCGATCTCGCAGCTGGTCACGACGGCCTGGGCTGCGGCATCGTCGTTCCGCGGCTCCGACAAGCGCGGGGGGCCGAATGGCGCGCGCATTCGCCTGACGCCGCAGAAGGATTGGGAAGTGAACCAGCCGGCCGAACTGGCGAAGGTGCTCGCAACGCTGGAAAAGATCCAGAAGGAGTTCAACAGCTCGCAAACCGGCAAGAAGAAGGTTTCGCTTGCCGACCTGATCGTTCTCGGCGGCTGCGCGGCCGTGGCGGAGGCTGCCAAACGCGGCGGTTACAACATCAACGTTCCCTTTTCGCCTGGACGCACCGATGCGTCGCAGGAGCAGACCGATGTGCATTCTTTCGCCGTAATGGAGCCCAAGGCAGACGGATTCCGGAACTACGTCCGGAAGACCAACGGAACTTCGCCGGAAGAACTGCTGGTGGACAAGGCGCAGTTGCTGAAGCTGACTGCCCCCGAGATGACTGCCCTCGTCGGCGGCATGCGTGCTCTGAACGCCAACTTCGGTGGAAGCAAACACGGCGTCTTCACCAAGCGGCCGGGCACGCTGACGAACGATTTCTTCGTCAACCTGATCGACATGAACACCACGTGGCAGCCCTCTGGCTCCGACGGCGTCTATGAAGGACGCGATCGGAAGACAGGCGAACTCAAGTGGACCGGCACTCGTGTCGACCTTATCTTTGGTTCGCACTCGCAGCTGCGGGCGCTCGCGGAAGTTTACGCATGTGACGACTCGAAGGAGAGATTCGTGAAAGATTTCGTAGCTGCTTGGAGCAAGGTGATGAACCTTGATCGCTACGACCTTGCGTGATGAACGACACGGTAGAGGGCCATCCCTGACCAGGGGTGGCCTTTCTTCCTGCAAGCTGCGCTGCCCTCCTGACTCCTGCCACAGAGATGCGCGTCCCCATCAGCGATGCGCCGCCACCCTTGTGGCCTTTCCCGCCTACAGCAACTGAGCGAGTGCCTGGTTACAGCCGTTGGGTTCTTGGGAACGGGAAACGTAGCCAAAGTTCTTACAATCGGTAGCAAAAGCGAGCACTCTTTCGATTTCCCTTGTTTCTCGGCTCCCGCGTAGTAGTATTACTCACCAGCCCGTCCTGGCCTATTCCTGGCCGCTACCCAAAGCGCTACTGATCTGGAGGTGTATTGGTGTCGAAAGTATTTCGGGTCGGCTTCTCTGTCTTCGTTGTTCTGAGTGCAGTGCATGGGTTTGTCTTGCCGAGGACTGTGTCTGCAGAAACTCCCGATACGACTATCACCCTTAACCCCAGTGTGCAGAGTCCGCAGATGCTGGGGACGAGCATCACCTGGACTGCAACGGTGCAGAACGGCCCTCCGGGTCACACCTACGATTATCAATTTGCTGCGGCCTTACAGGGGCAGAACCAGATTGTGCGCGATTTCGGACTAAATAACTCGTTCATATGGGTACCCCATACCGTCGAGGGCAATTACGTTGTCACAGTAACCGTGCGCGATATCACGCAGCAACCCTATCAAGTTTTTCCGCCCGTTTCGCAGCCGTACACATTACTCCCGTGGGTCACCAACTCTGGCGACTCGCGTGTGAATTCGACGTCGCATCCACTGGTGGCATTGTTCAGTGCGGGTCCATGCACCAGCGGCCATTTCATCCGCGTGCGCTTTCGGCAGAACGGCTCGCAAACCTCGATGACCACCAACGCGGTGCCCTGTTCGCAAAGCAGTTCGAATTTTCTCGTCGCCGGTATGACGCCGTCATCGCAATACTTGATGCACTGGGAGGAATTTGCCAGCAACTATAACAACAGCGGTCCAGACCTTTCATTCAACACAAGAGCGCTTCCACCTAACTTCCCACGCAACCTGAGAATGACCGTCAACGTGCCTCCCAGCGGACATGATGCGGCGTTTCCCGTAAATCTTTTCCATATGCTGGCAGATTTTGGTGGGCCTTTCGTCTTCTGGCCGGTAGCTACGGACCTGCAAGGAAACATCATCTGGTTCTTCCCGCAACAGGCACTCATGACCCGCATGCAACCAGGCGGGAATTTCTTCATCATGACCAACAATATCCTGGCCGAGTACGACCTTGCGGGCAATGAGACTCTGGAAACCAATGTTGACATCATGAATGAGCAACTCATAGCCAAGGGCTATCCGCCCATGGACTCGTGGAACACACACGAGACACGGCGACTGCCTAACGGCAATCTCTTGTTGCTGGGAGGGCGCGACGAAGTATCGCTCCGTTATCAGGGAGGTTCACCGGGACACCCCGTGGACATTATTGGTGACATGATCCTGATTCTCGACCGCAACCTGCAGTTGGTATGGGCCTGGGATTCCTTTGCCCATCAGGACCTCAGCCGGGCGGCGACTTTGGGAGATCTGTGTTTTCACAACGCGGGGGGCTGCCCTAGCTTCAATCCCGCGTTTACTCAGGCTAACGACTGGTTGCACACCAACTCCGCCCAACTCACAGCAGATGGAAACATATTGCTTTCTGAGCGCAGCCAGGATTGGGTGATCAAAGTGAACTTCGCTAACGGTCAAGGCGATGGACGTGTGTTATGGAGGATGGGTCCGTTTGGCGATTTCACCATTCTCAATCCACCGCAAACTCCCTGCGGCGACCCTCATGTGTATCCCTGGTTCACGCACCAGCATGACGCCGCGTTTCAGCCGCAAATCGGGTTCTTCCAAATCATGACCGTTTTCGATGACGGCAACCTGCGTCATCGTCAGTGCAACGGAGGAAACAGCCGCGGCATGGTGTTGTACGTGTCAGAGGCCAACCGGACGGTCACCATCGGGACGCTGGCCGATCTGGGTCAATACTCGCCCGCACTGGGCAGCGCACAATTGTTGGTATCGCCTCCAAACGGTGTGTATGCCACGTTCGGCAACGGACTACTAACGTTTCCGGGACAGGGCAATGCCTCGCAATCGACCGAGGTGGATGCCAACGGCAACATTGTGTACCAGCTGCAGGGCGATGATTGGTCCTATCGCACTTACCGTCAGGCCGATCTGTACTCGCCGACTACGCCGTAGTCCCACAGTGTAGGACTCAGGGCCACCCCGTGGAGGTCAACGCAACAGCGCAGATGATTTGGGGCTCCGCTGACCGTCAGAACCTGCTGAGGCGCCGTTCAGCGCTTGCCTGGCATCGGTCCATTAGAGCGAGGGTTGAGCGCCGGACGTGGAATACGCTGGTAACTTCCGAAAGTCCTGCTTCTTAAGCTTGTAGGTCTTGGTTTTGCGATCGGCACCAGTGACCGCGACTTCGAACTCCAGGTCCTGTTGCCTGAGTTGTGCCAGGCCGTCGACGCGTCCGGATGTCCGACTCGGATGACCATGTAAAACCTATCCATTAAACGGGACCAAAGCCTCGCTCTCCCAAAACTTTCGCTCATAGGCTATTGAAAGCAAGGCAGCCGCTACTGGCATAACAATTGCTTACTACCGTTGCAAACGCAGCAATGCCAATTTGGCTGAGCGGCTCGCCCGCATCAGCCAAGTCTCGGATGGTTGTCAGCCCATAGCACATAGGTCTTGGAACAGCCGTCATTGTTCATTCACCATCGCAAGGTGGATAGGTGCGGCGTGATTTGTACCACATGTAAGCGGAAATCGCCCGCTGGCGACACCGTTTGCCCAGGCTGCGGCGCCCCACTGAGTGCGCGAGCCCCTGCCGAGTTCCCCAGCGGCATCTCGACCATGGTCGGCCCACGCTTCTTCGTCCGACCCGGAGCGGCATCCCCGTTCAATCGTGGCCTTTATGCCGCGAGAAGCCGTCGGCGATCGATGTCTTCCTCCCTCGTGCTTCCCATTTTGGGAGTGCTTGCCTTCGGCTGGGTGCTTTGGCAAACGCCTATACCACTGCCAGATAGTCGCCCGATCATAGCGATGGACAAGATCATCAAGAATCTGCGAAGCAAGCGGGCCGAAGAACTGCGAGCGAGCACGGCGGGGCCATCTTCTCCGCCGTCACACGCAGTTACGAGCGCGAAACCTGCAGATTTTCGTACTCCCACTACGTCCGGCGGGAGCGGACGGAGCGTACAGCCGCCGAGTGAAAAAGGCTCCCCGGCCGAGGCCTACAACCAGCAAGATCAAGTTATTCAATCGCATGACAGCAATGTGAACGACCATGCAGCCGGTGCGGCATCGCTACAGGAAGCTGCGGCTAAAGGGGACCGCGACGCTCCCGTCCGCTTGGCGAATATGTACTTCACAGGCGAGGGCGTGCCCCGCAGTTGTGAACAGGCTTTGGCGTTGTTACGGACTGCCGCAAGCAAGCCGAACGTCAGAGCGCGTAATCGCCTGGCGGCGGTTTATGCAGTGGGCATTTGCGTGCAGCGTGATCGGGTGCAAGCTTACCGCTGGCTTGCCCTGTCGCTCGCTGTCGATCCAGACAATGTATGGGCGAAGCAAAATCGCGCGCTCACCTGGCAACAAATGACACCTGAAGAGCGAAACATTGCCGACGGCGATCAATAGCACGAAAACCGCCTGCAGGAAGGGCGGGTGACTTTGCCCGCCCAGTCCCGTTCCTCATGCTTTGCTGCCGGCTGCTACTTTCTGCGCCTTCACTCGGATGAAAGCATAATTCAGCTGCGGGAGTGAGTTGAATTCGGCTGCCTTGATGCACAATTCCTTCGCCTTCGTACTGTCTCCTTTGCCTTGATACGCCACGCTCAGGAAGTAAATGATTCGCGGGTCTTGCTGATTCGCCTGCTGCAGTTCCGCAATCGCCTTGTCGTAGTCCTTCTCAGCCAGGGCGATCCTGCCATCCAATTCATGGACCTGCTTTAACTGCGCTGGGTTCTTGGATATCGCGGCACCCTGACGGACTTCCTCTGCCTCACGTTTGGCCGCCGCAACATCTTTCTTCGCCAGGTCCACCCCAGCCAGATTGAAGTGGTGGGCTAGCTTTGCGTTGTCCTTGATCTCCTGTGAGAGGCTTGAACCTTCTATCAGCACGAATGACCGGTCGAACTGCCGTTTCGCCTGGTCAAAGCTTGCCATCTCGACAAGAACATTGCCCTTGGCCTGAAGGTCGGCTGCCATGGCCGCCACGTCATTCTTCTTTTCCGCCACTGCAAATTCCTTGTCCAATTGTTCGGCGGCTTTCTCGAAGTTGCCGCGATCCGCGGCCACGACTGCCATGCCGAAGAGGGCGGTACGGAGTTCGCCGTCATTGCGTGCCTGATTCGCCATCTGCTGCAGTTCGTCGTCGGCCTCCTTAGGTTTGCCCATGTACATAAGGTCAGCAGAGATCCCGAAGTGCGACGCCATGAAGTGAGGGTCAATTGAGAGCGCCTTGCGGTATTGCGCAATCGAGTCGTCGAACTTGCCCATCTTGAGCAGCAGTTCAGCGTAGGAATCGTAGGGGTTCGGATCGCTGGGGATCAATTCGATGTATCTCTTGAATGCCAGCTCAGAGTCCTGGTAATCGCGTTGCTGCCGGTATGCGTAGCCGAGAAGGTTGTAGGCTGTTGAATAGCTTGGGGCCAGTTCCGTAGCTCTCTTGTATTGCTCCACCGCCAGGTCCATCTCCTGCTGACCGAAGTAGAAGTTGCCCAGGTTGAAGTGCGCGCGTTCGTCGTTTGGATACTCCGCAACCAGCTTGTCCAGCGCGTCCTTTTGCTTTGCGGTGTCGCCGTTGGCCCCCGCTTGCGCGGCGAAGATGAACAACTTCTCTCCGTCGGAAGCCTTGTCCGCAAGGCTTACCGCTTTGTTCAGATGTTCGAAGAACTCTTTGGCTGTGGGAGAACTGTTGGCCCTGGCCAGCTCGGCGGTTGCGAAATCGGGATCGAGCGCAATCGCCTTATCGAAGTGTTGCAGAGAATCCTGGGCAAGCAGTTTCTCGGACAGCGAACGGCCTTGCAGGAATTCGCTTCTCGCGTCGTTCGACGTTGTGGTAATCGGAACCTTGCCAGCATTGGAGGAATCAGCAGTGTTTCCGCTGGCGCTCGTCTTGCTGCACGCCGTCAATGCGGCGACGATCAACACACACGTCGCTGCTAAGACGCATCGCCTCGATACGTTCGGGTACATGGCAGTACCTCCTTTGAATTTCGGGTCAGGCCCGCAATTTGGAAGGGGATTGCGTCGCTGGAGACGGGGAATGTGGGGTTCGTGACTGACCTGTCCCGCATTTACCCTCAGTCAGCGGGGATTTCGCAGATCCCTCGTAGCCCTTCGACGCGCGTGAGCAGCCTTAGCGAGCGGGGTTGGTACGTGTCCTGTAGGTTCACTGACGAAATGCTACATAGCCATTGTGTAACAGCGGCTTCGACTATGCCCCTGCGGGCAGCGGGCTACTTGACCAGAGGCGCTCTACATCGGCCGGCGTGGGTGCAGAGTACAGGGGTGGTCCGGCGCGCTTGACGAGCGATGCCGCGCAGTATACGTTGGCGAGGTTCGTCTCTCACAATCACATCACCGACTCTTCCAGACGGCCAGGAACAATGTTGCGCCTCAAGTCCCAAAGTGTTACCGGCGGCGATCTCCCATTCGAAAACTCGTCCAACCTTCCAGTTGAAGCCATACGTGCCGGCTTCCCCGCCTTGAACCGGCAACCGGAATTCGTGTTCTTCGACAATGCCGCCGGTGCGCAAGTGCCGCAAATCGTATTGGACGCCGTCAATCACCACCTGCTCGAGTGCAATGTGCAGCGAGGCGGCCGATACGCGAAGAGTCGGGCGGTGGACGAAACCATCCAGCGCGCCCGGAAAAGCGTGGCCGACCTGGTCAACGCGCGCGATGTCAGTGAGATCGCCTTTGGCATGAACGCCACGTCCTTCATTCGCCTGATCAGTTTGGCTATCGGTCAAACGCTTGGCAAACGAAACGAGATCATCGTCACCGACATGGACCATGAGGCCAACGTCGCCACCTGGCTGGCCCTGCAGCAAAATGGGGCCAGGATCGTCTGGTGGAAGATGGGCGAGAGCGGGAACCTTCAGGTGGACGATCTGATACCTCTGCTGTCCCCCGCAACCCGACTGGTAGCTTGTACCCTCGCCTCGAATGCCCTTGGGTCAATCGTAGATGTCGCTTCAGCCGCCAGAGCGGCGCATGCAGTCGGGGCCGAGGTCTTCCTTGACGCTGTGCACTTTGGCCCACACGGTCTGATCGATGTGCAGGCACTCGGCTGTGATTACCTTGTTTGCTCCGGCTACAAGATATTCGCTCCTCACATGGGATTTCTTTGGGGACGCCGCGCCCTTCTGCAACGGCTGCCAACCTTCCGGGAAGACTTCATCCCCGATGAGCCGCCAGCAAAAATCGAGGCTGGGACTTTCATCTACGAAAATGTGGCCGGCATGGATGCTGCCGTGCAATATCTGGAAAGTCTGGGCAGGGTCGACTCGGAAGAGCCCAGGCGCCCTCGTCTGGAACGCGCTCTGGCAGCCATTCGTGCTTATGAAGAGACCTTATCGAGGGAGATGCTCCACGTCCTGAACAGGGCCGGTGCGGAAATTTATGGCATCAGGGAAACGCACCGCATCCCGGAACGCGTGCCGACTTTGTGCTTCAACCTGCCGGGCATATCCCCGGCCAGAGTCACCGAAGAACTTGCGCGGCGAAATATAGGCGTGCGCGACGGTCACATGTATTCGCCGCGGCTCATGCAACGCTTGGGACTATCTCAAGAAACCGGCGCGGTCCGGGCGTCGTTAGTGCACTACAACACACTGACCGAGGTGCAGACATTTGCAGGCGCACTGGCCGAGATCGGAACGAAATGCTGACCGGCTCGCAAATCGTCGCCGCACAGGCGCAGGCGCCCCCTGGAGCACCAGGCAATGGCTGACCGGCTCGCAGCGACGCATTCCGCACTCCGGGGGCAATTCAAAGGCGATCTGCTGCAACAAGGGCACCCCAGCTACGAAGATGCGCGTGCCATCTGGAACGGTATGGTCGCCAGGACGCCCGGACTCATCGCGCGTTGCGCCGACATCGAGGATGTACAAACTGCCGTCCGGATCGCTGCGACGAATGGAATTCTCACCGCCGTCCGGTGTGGCGGTCATAGCCTCGCCGGCTTCAGCACCTGTGATGGCGGTCTTGTAATTGACCTCTAGCGGATGCGCCAGGTCACGGTGGATGCCGGCGCACGGCGCGCCAAGTTCGCCGGAGGCTGTCTGCTTGGATCCATTGACAACGCGACGCAGCAAGTGGGTCTGGTCTTCCCTTCCGGCGTCGTCTCGCATACCGGCGCTTCTGGATTGGTGCTGGGCGGAGGAACCGGATGGCTTACTCGACGCTTCGGGTTGTCATGCGATAACGTCGAAGGCTTCACCCTCGTTACCGCCGATGGCTCTGTCGCGCATTGTGACTCTCGCGAGAACCCCGACTTGTTTTGGGCCCTTCGCGGAGGCGGCGGCAACTTCGGTGTCGTCACAGAATTCGAGGTGAGACTTCACCCCCTCACCTCCGTGACCCTTGCTCAAGGCCTCGCTTGCGAAGTCAATATCCGCCAACTCCTTGAATTTTGGAGAGACTTCATGGCGGATGCGCCAATCGATCTGAAGTGCAACATTGATCTGCGCCTTGCACCAGACGACGAGGGAGTACCCACTGACCTTCGCGGGCGTCCGGTCGCTAGTGCTTCGCTAGTGTGGACCGGCTCTCCCGACACCGCCGGCAAATACTTGCAGCCTCTCCTTTCTATGTGTCGCCCGGATTCTGTGAGCAGCAGGGTTGTTTCCTTCCTTCATCTTCAGACCATGGCTGACGCGTGCTTCCCTCACGGCCGGCGTTACTACACAAAATCGGGCTACTTCACCGATCTCGACGATGTCACGATCGATCACCTGCTGGCAGCAATGCTTTCACTCCCGTCGGCTGACACCCAGATTGAACTCGCCTATCTGGGAGGCGCCACATCGCAGGCTCCAGCCAGCGAAACGGCGTTCGGCGATCGCAGCGCTCCATTCATCGTGAATCTCCTGGCGAACTGGTCAGAGCTTTCCGCCGACGATGTTCATATCTCGTGGGTTCGCGGAATCTTCAACAAGCTTCGCCCTGCAATGAAGCCCGGTGTCTACGTGAATTTTATGAGCGGCGATGTGCAGGATCGCGTCCCGGAGGCTTACCACGAACGATGGGACCGCATGATTGCTGTGAAGACTCTTTACGATCCACACAACTTCTTCCGGCTGAATCAGAATATTCTGCCTGGAAAGTCGCAACACCAAGTCGATAAAGCGCGGTCAAGATTGGCTACGGACTAATCTCCCACACCACACCCTTGCCGTGTGCGCCGCCGCAGCTGTCGCGAACTCGTGTGGTGGGAGGTTCTCGCCAAATGACCGCCAGCGGAAAGAATTCTCGATCGCGTGCTCAGCGGGAACGGTTTAGTGCGGATTTCCATCCTTCCGCGTACAAGTCGGCACGCGTCGGAAGGTAGCCTGGATAACGTTGGCGCGCTTGCTCGATCACTTCGCGATCGATGGTAAGAAGGGCCATCGGCTCGCTGCTCTCGACTAAGACGTCCCCCGTGGGAGCCACGGCGAATGATGGACCGCCCAGCGGCACGCCGAATTCCGGCCGTGGCCTTGGCACCGAGATCACATACGTACAGCTCGTCAAGGCGTTGGCAGTCAGTACAGTCTTCCATCTCGGGAAGGTAGCCGCTTCTGTCGCGCGCGGGCAAATGATGACTTCTGCACCAAGTGCCCCCAGCAGGAGAGAGCCTTCCGGACGATTGACGTCAGAACAAATCTGAATTCCGAATCGCATCGGAAGTCCATGAATTACCGACGGTGGTTTGTCGCCAGGGTCGTAATGCGCAGTCTCCCAGAAGCCCTCCTCTTCGGGAAGGTGCAGCTTCCGATAAGAGCCGATCAGTTCACCCGACGTGTTGAAAGCGAGGGCGGTGTTGTGACAGCAGCCGGAACCGGGATCGCGAACGATCGCGCCGCCAATCAGGGCGATACCCGCCTCGCGCGCCGCCTCGCTCATCGCTCGATGACGCGGGCCGGCGGGTGGCTCCGCCTCGTCATCCGACGGCGTCTTCGTAGCCGGCGACCAGGCGTTGAGCGGGATCTCCGGAAGCACCGCGAGCTCTGCCCCTTGGGAGCGGGCATGAGCCAATGACTCGCGAAGTCTGGCAATACGATCGGCACTGGCGAACACTTCCCTGACCAAGGCAACCCTTAGCCGCATGTGACACCTGAAAATTTCATCTCGTGTATCGTCAAACCCTGCTCTTCAAATCCTGACATGTATTGCAGAAAATTCTCCTCATCGCACTTCTGGTTTAACAAGGATGGTCAAGTTTATAACGAGTTCAGGAAGGTAATCAGGTTCTTCTTTCGCTCCTCAGTTAGAGAACTTGGAAACGCTTGTCGTGAGCAACGGCGGCGGACAGCGTGTTAGTTTTTGCTCACTGTCTCTGGGACGACATGCGGTGAACCGCGGTCGGGTGGGCCGGTTAGGTAGCTCTGACTACTGTCGAGATTGCCACCAAACCTCTGTAGTAACATCTGACCTCATGACAACTACGGATTCGCAAGCGTCGCGCGTCGAAGAGCGCTCTTCCACCACAACATGGATACTTCGGCTTCTCTGCGGGACACTCTTGGTGCTGGTGACGCTGGCGCTCGGGGTGTGGACGTTCAGCCTGGTCGGCATGCATGAACTCAGTCGCATATTCCACGGCGGCCAGACTCATATCAGCGTCGATCAGCCGACGGTCGTTCGCCAGGTTCGAGCTTTGCAAAGGCTCGAAACCGTCAGCTATACCGCGGACAAGGTGATGAGTGCAGGTAGCGAAAATCCCATCCTGCCCAATTTCCTTGCGGGCGATCGCTTGCTGCTCGTAGCACATGGAGAGGTGATCGCGGGAATGGATTTGGCGAAGCTGCAGCAAGACGACGTCGAAGTGCGCGGGAGTAGCGTCTCGGTTCATCTGCCGCAAGCAGAGATCTTCACTACCCGTCTGGACAATGAAAGAACCCGCGTCTATTTGCGCGACACGGGGCTGTTTACCTCACCAGATCCGAATCTGGAAGGCGACGTACGGGCCGAAGCCGAACGTCAAATTCGAGCCGCCGCTCTCGATGACCGCATCCTCACAACCGCAGAGGCAAATGCCCGTCAAACCGTGGTCAACCTGCTGCTAGGCCTTGGATTTGCTCATGTACAGATTCACTGATTGATCGGCGCCTCGCTCAACTGCCACAACTTCCCCGAGGCAACAACGGCCATTCATATCCGGGATGAAAGTGCACCCGGGCAGCGATCAGGGACGGGCAGGCGACTCGTCTCACCAAACACGAACGGCGGCCTGCCCTGGAGATGAAGGCCAGAATTGCGTTGGCGGGCAAACTGGATCTCTCTCCGAGCGAAATACTCGCGCTGTGTTGACTTAGTTGGCTGGCACCAGTATGGGGGCGTCTTTGTCCTTCACGAAGAAGACGACGAATTTTGCCGGTTTGGTTTGACTTGCATTCCGCCCAACAATGTGAACATCATCGGGGCCCTCGTAAAAGGTCTGACCAGGCGTTAGAACCACTTCCTTTCCGCCCCTGACCTGCATCACGATTGAGCCTTCCAGCACATAGATAAACCCATATGCGTTATGGCGATGTATTGGGTCCGCACTGCCCGGTGGATATTCCACCATCAGCATCAGACCTTCTTTGCCTGGAAACTGTGTCATGTCTTTCGACATGAGCTCGGTTACCTTGGCCTCCTGTGCCATCAGTGTGCTGGGCATCAGACATGCCAGCGCCAAAATTACCTTTGCCAGCGACATAAATTAACCTTTCGTTGATTGACACCCTTCCAATGCCTGGATACTGGTCGATGCTTCCCCGTTATCCTCGCTAAAGACAGAACCGGGGAGCGGTTTGTGACATCATTTTGTGGATTTTATCGGCTTGAGTGGGAATCAAGCCACCCGACCGTGGTGAGGGAACAGGCAATAGGCTGCCGTCCGACCGGGAAGAGGCATCACCAGATGACTCGGCTTGCTGCGCTTCGGTGAGATCGCATCTCATTGTAGGATAGAGACGTGGGGAAATTTTGTGCAAGCGGAACTCCTACTCTCGCTTGCTGTAACCGTCGCTGGTGAGCAAAACGTCCAGGGAGTCCTTAACGAGATCGTTCGGGGCCTCGCGGTACAGCCTGGAGTTGCTCTGGCACGTATCTGGCTGCTCAAGCCAGGCGACCTCTGCGATTCCTGTTTCTTGCGCGCCGAGTGTCGGGATCAGACTCAGTGCCTTCACCTGGTTGCGAGTGCGGGTACCCCTATCAACTGTCCTGGAGAAGACTGGTCCTTCCTTCAAGGTCACTTCCGACGAATGCCCCTTAACGCTCGCAAAACCGGCGTAATCGGAGCTTCAGGAACCCCAATTCTGATCAAAGACCTTGCTCCCGACAACGAATGGATTGCCCGCCCCGATTGGGCCAGGCGCGAAGGCATCCGTGCATTCGCCGGATACCCGCTCGTTTTTCGTGGAAAGACGCTTGGGGTCCTCGCGCTATTCAGCCGCCAGCCTCTCGATGAGCAATGCTTCATCTGGCTTCGCATGTTTGCAGATCAGGCGGCTGTTGCCATTACGAATGCTCGAGCTTTCGAAGACCAAAAACGTGCCGAAGCGGCTGCCCGGCGCAGCGAGGCGCGGTTGCGCACGCTACTGTCGGCCAATAACGCAATCATCAGTCATCTATCCGAAGATGCCGCTCTGCGCGCTGTGTCCGGGACACTGCGTCAAACGCTCGCCTTCGACTTTGCCGCCCTCGCCCTCTACCACTCGGAACGAGATGCTTTCCGCATCCTGGCCGTAGAAGGACAATTCGACGATGTTCGTCCCGGACAGGAGGTGTGCCGTGAACGCAACGGCATGGGGTGGGTGTTCGACCATCAGACCGCGTTGGTGCGGCGTGACCTGGGAAAAGAGCAGCCGTATGCAAGTGAACGGGGCTTTGCGACGGAGGAGATGCGGTCGCAGTGCATCGTGCCACTTCTCACTCGGGGCAGTTGCATCGGTGTGCTTGCGATAGCCAGCAGGAAAGCGAACGTTTACGACAACGAGGATGCTGAATTCCTTCAGG
>Ga0126381_100000262_pt1 | contig 58202 bp, 62 predicted proteins | sample PanSoiMetPlot_28_FD_96465 | JGI IMG/M metagenome (GOLD analysis project Ga0126381, IMG submission 96465) | Tropical forest soil microbial communities from Panama - MetaG Plot_28 | ecosystem: Environmental > Terrestrial > Soil > Tropical forest > Bulk soil | place: Panama | collected 2016-02-17 | reverse complement strand
TGGCTGTCGATCAGCATCAGCTCTGTGCGCTACTTTCGCTGTCGACATAACGGGGAAAGACCGCGGCCGGCGCCGGCAGCGCCGTTCCGGCGGCGATGCGGCGCGCGCCGCCGACCGCTTGGAAATCCCGCTCGTCGGCAGGGGTCGCGAGCAGGTCGAGCAGTTTGGCGGCCGCACTGGGCACGAACGGTTGCACCAGGATCGCAATTTGACGGATCACCTCGGCGGTCACATAGAGCACCGTACCTTGGCGTGCCGGATCGGTCTTTGCCAGCGCCCAAGGTGCCTCGCCCGCGAAATACCGGTTGGCTTCGGCGACCACCGACCAGACTGCGTTGAGCACCTGATGCAACTGCTGTGTCTGCATCGCCTCGCGTGCCCGTCCGATCATCCCATCGGCTAGGGCAAGCATCGCCGTGTCCGCGCCAGAGAACGCGCCCGGTTTCGGCAGCACGCCGCCAAGTTGGCGCGCGATCATTGTGAGAGAGCGTTGCGCCAGGTTTCCGAGGTCATTGGCCAAATCAGCATTGATCCGGTTAGCAATTGCTTCGAGGCTATAATTGCCATCCTGCCCGAAGGGGACTTCGCGCAGGAAGAAGTAGCGAACTTGGTCGACGCCATAGGCGTCCGCCAGTGCGAACGGATCGATCACGTTGCCGACTGACTTCGACATTTTTTCTCCCCGGTTGAACAGAAATCCGTGCGAGAAGATGCGGCGCGGCACTTCTACTCCCGCCGACATCAGAAAGGCCGGCCAGTAAACCGCGTGGAAACGCACGATGTCCTTGCCGATCACATGCAGATCCGCCGGCCAATAGCGGCGAAATTTCGGGCTGTCCACGTCAGGGTAACCAACAGCGGTAATATAGTTCGTCAGCGCGTCGACCCACACGTACATAACGTGCTTCGAATTGCCCGGCACTTTGACGCCCCAATCGAAGGTCGTGCGCGAGATTGAGAGATCCTGCAGACCGCCCTTGACGAAGGCGACGACCTCATTGAGCCGTTCCTTCGGCAGCACGAAGTCGGGATGTTGCGCGTAGAGATCGAGCAGCTTCTGCTGGTAGGCGGAAAGCCTGAAGAAATAGCTCTCTTCTTCGACCCATTCGACCGGCGTGCCTTGCGGCCCAACGCGTTCGCCTCGCTCATCGAACCTAGTTTCGTCCTCATCGTAATACGCTTCATCGCGGACCGAGTACCAGCCCGAATACTTACCGAGATAAATGTCGTTCGCCGCTTCCATCCGCTGCCAGATGCCGATCGATGCGCGGTGGTGACGCTCCTCGGTGGTGCGGATAAATTCGTCGTTGGAACAATTGAATCGCTCCACCATCGCCTTGAAGCGCGGAACATTGCGTTCGACGAGTTGCTGTGGGGTAAGCTTCTCTTTCGCCGCGGTCTGCAACATTTTAATGCCGTGCTCATCGGTGCCGGTGAGGAAGAGCACGTCGTAGCCGTCGAGCCGCATGAAACGGGCGATCGCATCGGTTGCGATCGCCTCGTAGGCGTGGCCGATGTGCGGCGGACCATTCGGATAGGCGATAGCGGTGGTGAGATAGTAGCGGGGCTTGTCAGCCATCGGTCGGTTCCGTCGAGCGCTTTCGGAATTGACCGAAAAGGCCGGGACACCGGGGTCCCGCAGGGCCCCGACCCGGCCGTGACGCTTTATCGCTTAGGTATCAACGGCGCGATGCCTCGGCAAGCCAGCCGAACACGTCGAACACCAGCGGCTTGCGCTCGAGATTGAATTCCTCGGCATCGCGGGCAGCAGTATTGATCTTTTCCCACACCTCCGCCAATCGGGCGAGACGTGCGACGGAATGCTCACCACCAGTCAGTCGGGCGTGCAGCCACCCATTCACCGTGTCGACAAAAGCTGCCAGAGATGCCGGATCGACGCCGTAGAGGCGGTCCCCTAGAGCGTGCAGCGCGCGTGGATCGACGCCCGGCAGAGCTTCAAGCAAGCGCAGGGTGCGATTACGCAGGTCAAGTGCGTCACGATCGAGAAGCGCCAGCGCGCGGCCGACGCTTCCGTCCGCAGCTGCGCTTGCGGCCACGATCTCGGAAGCATCGGGCCGCCCCCCGATCGCAGCGGCCGCGGCCCGCGCCACGTCCTCGGCCTCGAGCGGCCGCAACACCAGTGATCGGCAACGGGATCGCATTGTCGGCAGAACGCGCGCCGCCGATCGGTTCACCAATAGTAGCACGGCGCGGCGCGGCGGCTCTTCCAGCACTTTGAGCAGCGCATTCGCCCCCGATTCGTTGAGTTCGTCGACGGCGTCGACGATCGCCACCCGCCAGCCCCCCTCCCCGGGCGTTGAACCGAAGAACGCGGCCGTACGCCGCACGTCGTCAACCTGGATATCCTGACGCAGCTTCCCGGTTTTTTCGTTGATGGTCCGTTCGAGCACCAAGAGATCGCTGTGGGCCTGTGCCGCGATCCGGCGCGCGGCCGGATGATCGGGCTGCACGTGTAGCGACTTGGCATTCCGCGCCTCCGGCGCGCGTGGATCGGGGTTCGCAAGCATGAAGCGCGCCATGCGATAGGCCAGCGTTGCCTTGCCGATGCCGGCAGGCCCTGCAATCAGCCAGGAATGAGGGAAACGCCCACTGCGATAAGCGCCGAGCAGCGCCTGCTCCGCCTCCCCATGGCCATAGAGGACGCTGGTCTCGCGCGGGGGTGCCGGTTCGAGGCTGTCGGGTTCCTCGACACTCACGACATTGCGCCTGCAGACAGGCTCGAGTCGCGCGCGGGATCGAGCCGCTCGACGACGGTTCGCCAAATCCGTTCGGCGACCGTGGGTTTTGGTTCGGTTGCATCGATCACGATACACCGGTCGGGCTCAGCGGCCCCGAGCAGGCGATATGCTTCGCGCAAGGCCTCATGGAAACTTAGCGATTCCGCCTCGAACCGGTCGGTCACCCGCTCGCCGCGCCGCTTGCGGGCGCGTCCAAGTCCAATTTCGGCCGGGACATCGAGAATGAAGGTGAGGTCGGGCTTGAGGTCGCCGACGCTTACGCGTTCAAGCGCGCGGATGAAAAGCGGATCAAGGCGACCGAGGGCGCCTTGGTAGACTCGCGTGGAGTCGATAAATCGATCGCAGATAACCCACGCGCCCTGCGCCAGCGCGGGCTCGATGGCGCCGCGCACGTGGTCGCCGCGGGCAGCGGCGAACAACAGCGCTTCGGCTTCTACACCGAGCGGTTTGGCAACCCCAGCAAGCAGCACGTGGCGGATTACTTCGGCGCCGGGCGAACCGCCGGGTTCACGGGTGAGCATCACCTCAATGCCGGCCGACTTTAGGCGATCGGCTAACAGCGTCGCGTGGCTTGACTTGCCCGTGCCCTCGCCGCCCTCGAAGGTAATAAATCGTCCACGCATCGCGCTCTAACCGATGACGGACAAAGGCCCCCAATGGGCCTCGCGGCGCCATCACCTTCCCTTGCTTTTCATCTCGCCGCATCAGAAAGCAAGGCGCCTGGCACCACAGATGAGCTTACGCAGTCTGCGCAAGCTTGACCGCGGGCCGGGCATCGATGATGGCTATTATAGCCGCTTGAATCCGGCGCGGAACAGGCCGAGCACCAGTTCCGTTGCGGCATCGAAGGCGCGTCGGGGCATCGAACCGGTGGCTACGCTCTCGGCCGCCTCCAGCGGCACCTCAAGGACCACGAATTCGCCCCGCCACACTTTCAGCGTGCCGATCTTCTGCCCTTCCTCCACCGGCGCCGGCACCGGCCCAGAATAAACCACGCGTGCGATGATCTTGTCGCGCGAGCCGCGCGGCACCATCAATCGTACCTCTTTGCGCGCCGTCAGCGGCACGTGACCCTTGATGCCGCCATAGAGCTTGGCCTGGGCGATCTCTTGACCCTCGGCGAACAACAGCCCGGACTGGAAGTTGTGAAATCCCCATTCCAAGATCTTCTTGGCCTCATCGGCCCGCTCTTTCTCCGACCTCAATCCATTGACCACGACGATTAGGCGCAATCCGTTCTGCACCGCCGAGCCGACCAGTCCGTAGCCGGCCTCCTTGGTAAAACCGGTCTTGAGCCCATCTGCTCCGATATTCATCGTGAGCAAGGGATTGCGATTGAACTGACGGATCTTGTTCCAGGTGAATTCGCGCTCGTTGTAATATTTGTAGTAATCGGGATAGGTCTCGATGATGTGACGTGCGAGCTTGGCAAGTTCGCGCGCCGTCATGAGCTGGCGCAGATCGGGAAGACCGGTCGAATTGCCGAACGTTGACTTCGTCAGGCCGAGCTCGCGCGCTCGTTTGGTCATGAGCTCCGCGAAGCTCGATTCATTGCCTGAAATACCCTCTGCAAGCGCGATACAAGCATCGTTGGCCGATTGGATGATCGCACCGTGCAGAAGATCATCAACCGAAACCTTGCTGTGGATAGGAATGAACATGCTTGACGTGTGCGATGGCGCACCGCCCCTGCGCCAAGCATTCGTGCTGACGATGAATTCGTCAGTAGGCTTGAGCCGACCCTGTTTGATCAGATTGAAGACCACCTCTTGCGTCATCAATTTGGACAGGCTGGCCGGCGGGATGAGATCATCCGCGGCTTTTTCGAACAGCACACTGCCGCTGCTGGCCTCGATCAAGATCGCGTGCGCGGCGGCGGTCTGATAGCCCTCGCTCGATTTCGGCCCCGACACAGGGTTTGGCGCGGCTGCGACGCAACATGCTGCAACAACAACGGCGGCAGTGCCCCCGCTTACGAAGCACCGCCGCAATAGACTGCCAGTCACTGAGATATTCATGGCACGCCGCGGTTGGCCAATGTCCACGCTTTCTGCCTGCCCGGCCTTTTGCTTAGCAAGTTGCACCTACGAGAATCAATCTCCTCACAGCGGATCGATGGCGTGTGGCGAAAGCGTTGCGTCAATACAGCCCGCGACCGCTCATTAAATCGAGCGTCTCATTTCGCGTCGGCGCAAAGGCAGCCGGCGCTGGATCGGGCGGCGGGCTAGGCTCGGCCGGAGACTCCGCAGCGGACGCGGATCGCACCAGCGATTTCGTCTTCGACCGGTTGCTCGAGACGCCCTCGCTCGCCGATGCGACGACGCGGCTCGACGTGCTGGCGAGCGTGAACGACCGCGCGGACGGCGCGTTCTTGCCGTCATCGAGGTTAGCGATGAAAGGCTTTGCCGAGGCGATCATAACCTTCGAGGGCGCTGGTGCGGGCGACCCATCGCGCAGTGTCGCCATCAGCATCTCGTCATCGCTTCCCTCGAGCGGCGCGGGTCCGACATATTCGACCCTCACGCGCGCAAGTCCGCGGCTATAGAAGTCGAGCGCTTTGGCTGTGCCGATCGACAGATCGATGACGCGGTTGCGGTGGTACGGGCCGCGATCGTTAACGCGTACGACAATCGAGCGGCCATTATCGAGATTGGTCACTCGCACGTAGCTGGGCAGCGGCAAGGTGGTGTGCGCGGCCGAGAGGCTGTGCGTGTCATAGACTTCGCCGTTGGCAGTCAGCCGGCCATGGAAATCGCGGCCGTACCAGGAAGCTACGCCCTCGGCGCGGTAGCGGGGATTCTCGGCCGGCACGTAGGTGCGGCCGTTGACCATGTAGGGTTTGCCGATGCGGTAGGCGCCGCCACCCTTGGGCACCGGCTCGCCCTCTTCAACCACGCGGGGGCTGTATTCCTTGCTGGAAAATGGTCCCGAGCAATGGGCGAGCACGGTACAGCACGCGGCGAGCGCGCCGACGCGGGCAATGCTGCCGAAAAGTGTGAGCTGCCGCCCCATCCGCTCTCCCCGCTCCGCGAGCACCCCTGCAGCGGTCTGCAAGATTCGCCGGTGACGCCACAGCATAAACGCGGATCGGCCCGCCTCGCCGGCGCAACCGGTCCCCTCACGTCGCATATCGCCGGTTGATCGCGGCAGGAATGGGGCTGGTGTGTGGTTAATGCGCGACGTCAAAGCCTTAGAGCGGCGAACCAGCGTAACGACGCTCATTGAGAGGCAAAGGTTATTTCGGCCGGTGGCGCACCTGGTCTGAGCACCCCCAACAAATTTCCTGAAGGAAATTCGACATGCACACACGCGATGTGCGTGCGGCCGCGAGGTCGCCATCGCCCCTCTGCGTTCTTATTGCCCGAGCCGAGGCCCGCGCCCTCCTCTACGCCGCCAGCGAATTCGATCTGCCCGACGCCGTCGATCCGCTGCAAGCATTCGCCGTTGAGAGCGGCCTCGTTGATGAGATTGGGCAAGACGCGGTGCAAGCAATTTTGGCCGCTACTTTTTCAAAGGTATAAATCATGCGCACTGAATACTATTCGAGCTTCGATGAAGCGTGCGACCGTGCCGACGCCAATCGGGGGCGGCTTAGGATTGTGGCAGATGGCGCCAGAGCGCCAGAGACGCCACGGCGGTTTCAGCTTGTCCCGTTCGGCCAATTAAGCCCCGGAACCTCATCCTCCTATCTCGTGAAGGGGCTCATTCCCCGAGTTGGGATCGTTGCGGTGTGGGGGCCACCGAAGTGCGGCAAAAGCTTCTGGGCCTTTGATCTCGCGATGCACAGCGCGCTCGGCTGGGAGTATCGCGGGCGCCGAGTCATCTCAGGCACTGTTGTTTATTGCGCTTTCGAGGGCGCCGAGGGCTTTAAGGCTCGCGCGGCCGCCTTCCGGCAGCATCACAACATTGCGCCCGATGTCGAAGTCCCGTTTTTCCTCATGCCGACGCGCCTAGACCTAGTGAAAGATCACGCGGCACTGATCGCGTCTATTCAGGAGCAGAGCGAGGCCCCGTTTTGGTGGTGCTCGACACCCTCAACCGCAGCCTGCGTGGATCTGAATCAAGCGACGAGGACATGACGGCCTATCTCAACGCCGCAGACGCCATCCGCGAGGCGTTCAATTGTGCGGTGGTCATCGTTCACCACTGCGGCGTCGATGGCACCCGCCCTCGCGGCCATACCTCGCTAACCGGCACTGTGGACGCACAGCTCGCTGTCAAACGCGATGCCGCCGACAATGTCCTCGTGACGGTCGAGCACATGAAGGACGGCCCCGAAGGGGATGTGATCGCCAGCCGGCTTGAGCGCGTGGAGGTGGGGGCAGACGAGGATGGCGACCCAATTACGAGCTGCGTCATCGTTCCGGTCGAGATAAGCAACGCCAAGGCCGCCGAGGGACCGCGCCTGACCAAGAATCAGCAGACGATGTTCTCAATCCTGCATGACGCGGGTTGCTTGACCAGAGAACAGTGGAATGAGCGGGCGCGTGACGCGGGCCTCGGAACCAGCCGGAAGGCCGATCTCCACGACCTGCGCACCGCGCTGGTTCACAAGCGGCTCGTGTATGAGACCTCGCAAGTATTCAGAGTTAGACAGCCGTGATGAGGTTACGACTGGTTACGTACGTACGGGTTCTTATAGAACCCCGTAATGTAACGTAACTCCGTAACCGTCCCTCGAACCGTAACCGTAACGTAACCCGAACCGTAACTCCCTAACCTTATCGGATTCCCCCTAACGGAGGGACTGCCATGTGGACCACCGTGCTTGCTTACGTGCTCGATTTCATGGGCCTCATAACATTCGCCACCGGCGGAATGGCATTTATGTGGTTACTATTCGAAGAGGTGGCGTCTGGACGCGTCCCGTTGAGACACTACGCGGTCGTAGCCACGCTGATAGCTGGCGGCCTTAGCCTGATCGGCATTGGGCAGGCCTTGCGGCTGTTACTGCTGATCCTTGCTAAGCCGTAAGGCCAGTGCGCCCGGCAATGGCGCGGTTCAAAGGGCGCGTATAATCGTCCCAGTTACCCGTGCCACTATTGTACTTATAGAGGTGGGCTCCTGCGCCAGGGCGCTGTGGACAAGGCCAAAGGCGACGACCAGCGTCAGGCAGGCGAACGCCAGCAGCACCACCTTAAGGTGCGTAAGGCGGTCGGCCGCAAGCAGCGAAAAATTGTTCATGACATGCTCCCCCAGAGACGTCCCTGTCATTAGTCGGAGCGAGGCGCCGGAAGGTTCATGGTGGTGGCGGCCTTGGGCGACAGGCGCCGCGCGTCCGACCTCTCGCTCACCAGCGCCGCGAATACGATACTGGGAAGATCGGCCTAAACTGCTCGGCGATGCGGTCGGCGGTGACCTCGTCTGTGTCCGTCATGACGGACAGCTCTACACGCTGGAGCATCGTGCGGTCGAGGTGGAAATGCAGGCGGAAGCATACCGACGCGATCCGTCTCGGCCGGTGCGGGTCTCAACTTGCGCAAATGCGCAAGTTGATGGCAGGCTTTGCCTTACCGGAACCCGATCATCGCGAGAGAATGGTCTTCGTTATTCTGCGCGTGGTCATCGCTATGCATACGCGCAATGCGTCGCTGCGCTCGTCGCGACGCTGGTTAGGCGGGGCTGAGTCAAGGCGGGGTGAGTGCCTTCTGGCCAGCTTTCGATCTTTGAACTGTGGGTTCTTCCATCGGCGGGAGTGAAGATCGCGCCAGCTTCGCCCTGATGCGCGCGACCAGCGCAATGGCCATATCGATGGTTATTGTAATGCTTAGTGCTGTCAGCAAACCAAAGACGATGGCACCAATGGGGTCTTGCTTCCATCCGAGGAACACGCAGGTGAACAGTAAAATTAGTTGGATAGCGCGAATGGGCCACGGTCTTCGCCAGCAAGCTTCGTTAATGACCGCTGTTACCGCAGCCGCCGACCGGCGCTCGCTCTCATCTCTGCTCGAGAAATTGCTTGAAGAATATTGCCATGAGCGCGGCTTCCTGAAGCCGGAGCGGTTTTTAGAGTCTCGGATGAAATATTTCTCGCACACCTGTGACGTACGTCACAGGCTCTATGCCCTTTTGTGAGCTACTCATCTTGGGTGGAGTTACAGGGTAAATATAAATGCGCGATCGCTTAATCGTCGGCTGGTCAGGCATTGTAGTGGCCCTCATTGGGGCGTTTTATCTCTGGGCCTATTAGCTCTGATCACCCTCGGGTTGCTTGCAACGACTGGTGTTGTCTACGCAGCCCTAGTCGTCGTATCGGATGGCCTCGACCACGGCCGCAAGGCGCTTCAAGCCGGGGAATAGTAATTCGCCTTGCGGCAGCGCGCGGATATAATCGAGAAGTCCACTGCGGACTAATTCGCTGTGCAATGGAATGGCGCGGGCTCACATGCCACATCAACCCGGCAACTCCACACGGAGGAATCTCATGTCCAGGATCACCCGTCGCACCTTTGTGGCGACGTCGACAGCCATCGCGACGCTCGCGCCACCTTATAGCCGGATCGCGCAAGCGCAGGTGCCGTCCGCCCCACCGCCCGGTCCGTTCAAGCAGCCGCCGCTTCCGTTCCACGAGTCGGCACTCGCACCTACCATCAGCGCGCGCACCGTGACGTTACACTACAGCCTGCACGGAGCGACCTACTTCAACAGTCTCAACACACTGACGAAGGACACGAAATACGCTTCAATGTCTCTCGAGCAGGTCGTCTTCGAGGCCAACAAGGAGACCGACCGTCGCATCTACAATAATGCGAGCCAGGCCTGGAACCACACATTCTACTGGGACAGCTTCAAGCCTGGCGGTGCTAAGGCTCCGAGCGGCAAGTTCGCGAAAATGATCAACGAGGCTTTCGGCTCGTTCGACAACTTGAAGCAGAAGCTCCAGGCCGACTCCACGGCCGTGTTTGGTTGCGGTTGGGGCTGGCTCGCACAGGACGGCAACAAGATCGTCGTCGTCACAACATCCCTGGGTGACGGGCTGTTGACGCGGAACTTGAACGCACTCATCGGCCTCGATGTCTGGGAGCACTCCTATTATCTCGATTACGAGAACCGCCGCGGCGACCACCTTAAGGCCGTGATCGACAACATCATCAATTGGGACGTGGTAGCGAGCCGCCTAAAGGCTTGACGTCGCCAAAACGACGTACGGCACATTGCCCAAATGGGGCCGCGTTCTCCGAGGCGGCGCTCCTCCAAAACCCGGAAAATCAAACCCATGCCGGAATTCCCTACCCTGAAGCGTTCGAGTCACATTACCCGGTTGGCACCAAGCCGCGACTCGCGTTTGAGCTTCTGCTGCATACGGCTCAACGGCGCGCCGATGTAATACGGCTCGGACCCCAGCATGTTCGCGGTGGTGTGATTTCCATCCGCCAACAAAAGACCGGCAAGACGCTCGCGATTCCCGTGTCCCCTGCCCTGGCTGCAGCACTCGATGGCACACCGTCCAAGCACCTCACCTTTCTCGTCACGGAAGACGGTCAGCCCTTCGAGGCAATGGCGTTCACAAAATGGTTCAGGCGCTGCTGCGATGCCGCAGGGTTATCGGGTTACTCGGCGCACGGACTGCGCAAATCGGCTTGCCGACGCCTGGCGGAAGCCGGGTGCAGCGCTAACGAGATTGCCGCCATCAGCGGCCATCCCAGCCTGCGGGAAGTAGAGCGCTACACTCGCGCGGTGGATCAAGCCAGAACGGCAACATCCGGTGGCTAACCTGGCCGACCCAAGTGGCTAACCTGGCGTCAACGTCTTGAAATCATTGAAGCTGGGCGAGAGAAGCACAAAAGGGGCTGCTTTGTGCCCGCCTTAAGCAAGCGGTGCAGTTGTTGCGAAAGGGCATTCCCGTCACCCGGTATTGCTGTCCCTCAGCGTCGTACGCAACGCAGAGACCGCGATGGCTGCGACCAGGCCCGTCAGGAGAACGCCGCAGAATCCGATCCCGATTGCCAATGCGCGGGTGAGCGCTTGCCGCGGCACAATATCGCCGTAACCGATGGTGAGGCCGGTGACGAAGGAGAAGTAGACCGCCTCCCCGATGGTCCAACCCTCAAGGAGGCCAATCAAGAGGCCAAGGCCAAGCTGGACCACTAGGATGGCCGACAGGATGGGCCAGGTGACAAGGAAGGCGCGGCCGAGCGCCGCCAGGAAGCCTCGCCACGTGATCCTTGTCGCCGGCCGTTTCATGCTTCCTCTCAAGGACTTCGCTTAAACGGCGCTCAGAACGTCGATTTCAGCTTCAGATGTTCGAGCCGGTTCATCGACTTGACCTCGATTCGGCGCACCTCGTTGTCTTGCAGCACATCGAGCGCAACGGTGGCGCCAGCGCTCCCCTGTGCCCAGACCTTGCGATAAAAGTCGGCCAAGTTTTTGGCCTGCTCGCCATTGACGCCGACGATCACGTCGCCGCGCTTGATGCCCGCCCTCTCCGCCGGGCTCGCCGGCGTTATGCGGCTGACCAAGAGCCGTCCACCCATTTCGTCGGTGTTAACACCAAGCCATGGCCGCGCCGGTCCGGGCGTGCGGCCGGCCGCAATCAGATCGGCAAGAATCGATGAGAGGCGATCGATCGGGACGAACATGTTTCCTGGCGCCTTGTTGTTGCCGCCGCCCGCATTGCCGACGAGGAGCGAGCCCACGCCGACGAGTTTGCCTTCGCGGCTGATCAGCGCCGCCCCGCTCCAAGCCGGATGGGGCGGCGCGGTAAAGAGCGCCTCGTCGAGGAGATATTCCCAGTTGCCGGCAAACTCGCGCTTGGCCACGACATAGGCGCCAGCCACCATACCCGTGCCGCCGAAGCTTGCGACGAGCACGGGATCGCCTTGCTTGATCTCGGCGGACTTGCCCAATGGCATCGGCTTGAGTTTAAGCGGTGTGATCGTGCGCAAGAGGCCGAAGCCGCTTTCTTGATCATAGCCGACGACATTCGCCGGTACGGTACGCCCGTTGTTGGCGACGATTTCAGCCGCATAGGCCTCGACCATGAGATAACCGATCGTCAGGACGAGCCCATCGCCGTCGATGAGGATGCCTGATCCCTCACGCTCATGGCCCAGCCCCTGGACGGTGCGTCCGTCGGGGTTGATATGGGCATTGATCCGCACCATGGCTGAAACGAGTTCCTCAATTGAAGCAGGCTCCGCAGTGGCAGCGGACGCGCTCACCAGCGAGATGAGGATTGCGCCCACGATCGCGCGAGGCGCAACGCCGACGGAGCTACCGCGAGAAGCCTGAGCCATGAACACTCCTAGGCGCGCAGAGAATGCTAGTTCGATGGACAGCGTCGATAGACTTTGAGTTGCCTGAAATCCGGGCCTGCCGAAAGCTCCCCGCGGTCGTTCGGCACGATGACGCGGTTCGCTTCTGTCGTCTGCTCAGGTGCCGCTGAGTTCGAGCAACGCATATGGGCGGAGTAGATGGGCCCCTCGGCGCCGGCTGTTTCGGTGAGCCACTGAATCGTGCAGTTCTCTTGCGACGTCACGTATCCTTTCGCCGATACGACGAAGACGGACTTGTCGTCACGACAGAGATCAGTGCTTAGCGCCCAGGTTTCCCAATACCGTTCGGGCACACTCAGGAGACGTACGCTGTCGGCCAGCGTGGCGCCCGAGAGGAGCAAGCATACGAGAACAATAACAGTGCGCATAATCTCGCCCCGCGAAAAGCACAAATTTAACCCCGATCTTATGATGTTTTCCAGCCGCGATCATGTTGTCACGGCCGCGTTTTGAAATCGCTCGCCACGCAGGGCAATGGCGCCCCTGATACAGCCCTAAGTCCCTGTGGGAAAAGTGAGCTACGGGGAAAACCTGCGCCAAAAGCTCCAGCCAGCCGGCAAGGTCTTGTAGGCTTGGTTTTTCGCTGGCAGGAGGTTTCCATGCCTCAAGTCGACCCATGGGAGAAGGCGGCGGACTGCGAGCGGGCGCTAAGGATCACTGTTGATCCGATACGTCGCGAGACTCTGAGCAACATCCGGGAGTTTTGGATTGCGCTGGCGCAGGAGAGCCGTTTTTTGAGCGAGGAGGTCTTGGCCGCACAGATCGAAACGATCGGTCGTCTGCATGCCAGATTCGACCGCGACATGCACGCCTAGATCCCGTCGAGAACAGATCTGGAGCCCTGCGCAGACGGCCGCGAGCCATTGCCGCCGAGATCTTGCCACAGCGGCGCGGCGCCCTAGGCGCCGCCATCGCTCGGAAACTCACTTCGGCTGTACATTTGGATTTCCGCCCGGTGTGCCAGGCGGCGGAATGACCTTGAGTCGACCGCCGCTCGGCGGCGCAACCTGCATTTCCGGGTCAACGCCGGCGGGCGGGCAAATGACGCCCTTCGACTGGGCAAGTTTGTCGCTCAATGGCGCAGAACTGCCGCCGCCCACCGTTGGCGGCTCTCCTTTCGTATCCGGCGGACATGTCGCTCCATTCTCCAGAGACGGATTCGCGCTCGGTTGCGCCAGCGCAAAGTTTACCGCCGCAACCGTGGCCAATGCTGCAATGAGGACGACGCCCGCGTGCAAAGCGAATAACCTCACCAATTGCAGAACGTGCACATCAACGTGCGGGACCTCAGAACGTTCCCCATCCGCCGGATGAGGTGCGCATGCGCGCTAGTCTTGCCGTCGTAATAACCCTGTTGCCCCTTGCGCGGAAGGTAAGGAGACTGCTTCCCATTGAGAATGAACCAGTCGCGCGAATTCTCGTAGAACAGACTTGGCCAGCAGCGATACGGACGTGGTAATCATTGGTGCCGGCGCGGCTGGTATCGCGGCGGGCCGGCGGATTATGGAGGCCCGGCTCGATTGCGTTGTTGTGGAGGCCCGGTCACGCCTCGGCGGGCGGGCGTGGACGTTCAACCCTCATTCGGCCTGTCCGATCGATCTCGGCTGCGGCTGGCTCCATTCGGCCGACCGCAACCCATGGCGAGAGCTTGCTGAGGTACAAGACCGCTCGATCGACAAAACGCCGCCGCCATGGATGCGTCCTTCGACTCCAATTGGATTTTCTCTGTCGGAGCAGGCATCCTTCCTCCAGGCTCATCAGGAATTTTATCAGCGGCTTGAGTCTTTTCCCGATAAGAAGCCCGACGTGGCAGCCGTGAGTTTTCTCGAGCCGCTCGGCCGCTGGAACGGATTGATCAATGCCGTCAGCACCTACGTCAGTGGAGCGGAGCTCGATCGCGTTTCGGCCCGAGATTTCCTTCGCTACGAAGATAGCGGTGTTAATTGGCGGGTGGTGGAGGGTTACGGAACGGTGATCGCGGCGCATGGGCGCGGCCTGCCGGTCGTACTCGGCTGTCCGGTACAGCTCATCGACCACGGCGGGCGTCGATTGAGGGTGGAGACCACGCATGGGTCGATCACAGCGGATGCCGCCATTGTCACTGTCCCGAGCGCGCTGATCGCCGAAGAAAACATCCTGTTCACGCCTCGCTTGCCCGAGAAAACGCAAGCGGCGCTCGGCCTGCCTTTGGGTCTCGCCGACAAGCTATTTCTATCGCTGTCGCACGCCGAAGAATTTGATAAAGAGAGCCGTCTTTTCGGACGTACGGATCGAAGTGAGACCGGCGTCTATCATTTCCGCCCGTTCGGCAGATCCCAGATTGAGGCTTATTTCGGCGGCCGCTTGGCGTCCCAACTCGAAGCAAGCGACGACGTAGGTTTTCTCGATTTTGCCGTCGGCGAGTTGGTCGCCTTGCTCGGTAACAACTTCGCCCGCCGGGTCAAGCTGCTCAAGCTCAAACGTTGGGGCGCCGATCCGTTCTCGCGCGGCTCCTATTCGTTCGCCTTGCCAGGTCAGGCGGATTGCCGAGCCGAACTCGCCGCACCGGTAGAGGATCGCCTGTTCTTCGCCGGAGAGGCGTGCTCGCGCGGCGACTATTCCACTGCGCACGGCGCTTATCTTAGCGGGATAACTGCTGCCGAAGCCGTGATCACCGCGCGAAAAATCAGCCGGTGAGAACTCACACTCGCTCACCCGAATGCCATTGCACAAGCCGGGATCGACACCGGCTCACCATCGCATTCTCGCCGGAGGAAATATCATCAGCCGGCCCTCGACGCGCTCGGCTCTGCCCGTCACGAGGTCGTCGCGTGCAGCCCTGAGACGGCGATTATCGTTGCGCGGATAGTCTCCATAGCGGTCTCGGTGCGAGCTCCAAGTGCGCTCCGCCTCCCGGTCCTGCCAACGGTCTTCCCCCACGCGCTCGCGCCGCCAGTTCGCCGGTTGATCGGCATCGCGGTTCACACCGCGCTCCGCAGAACGCGTCGAGAAATAATCGTCCGCGTTGCGTTCTCGCCATCCGTCTGCTGCACGGTTCGTTTCGCGATCTGGCCGACTGGCAAAGGAATTTGCGGGTGGGACGTATTCATCTGAACCCACTCGCGACGCCAGGCCGATGCTGACCTCGTATCTTGGTCGCGACCCGATTGACCGGCGCTCCCAGCCGTGCGTCTGGGGACAGAGGCCCGATCTGCCGGCGAGCGCTGCGCCGCATGTTTGTTGCGGCGAGAAGATTGCTCCTCTTGGCGGCCGGACGCTCGCGTCTCTGCGTTCGCCCCCGGGGAATTTGTCGCGTCGCGAAGCGGGATCGTCGCTTCGCCAGTTTTCGACTCCCGAGTTTGGTCGGGACTGCTATCCGGCTTCGTGGAAACCTGCGGCGGACTTACAGCGCCGCCTTCGAGGCAGTTAGCATCGTTCTTTGGGCAAGGCTGCTGGTTGCATGGTGCCGCGCAATTGACAATGTGCTCCGCTGGAGCGGATTCGGATTGGGCGGCTTGCGCAACCGTCGAGGGGATTTGCTCGGCAGAGCTGGCCGCAGGCGTCTGCATGCCGCTCGCGGGCTGTGCAGCACCCGAGTTCGCTGGCCCGGAAACGGGCACCGCCGCCTGTGGTTTAGCCGACTTCAGCGCATCCGATTTGGCCGGCTGGTCCACGGAGGCGGATGGCCCACTCGCGGTGTCGAGGACCCCCCAATGGCTTGCCCAGCTGGGCAGGAGTGTCTGCAGTTGCGGCACTGCCGTGCCAGCTCCAAAGCAGGCAAGCGCGCCTGCGACCATCAGTACCGGTTTGAGGGACGACCGCGGCTCACCTCCCCTGCGGGGCGGTGCACTGCTGGTCGCGCGGGTGAATCGGCTTTGCGGGGTTGCGGGACGATCCAGCGAAACAGATTCATCTATGCGGTCGATCGGCGCTTTGTCCGTCAGGTCGATCGGCTCTAACAAGTTCGAAGGCTCGAGCAATTGATCGGGCTCGTGCGTCGAGGCCATGTTTCGACTCCTGATGCTCCTCCTGACCGCTGCACCCTGGCGATCTATTCCTGAATGCTGATGCCCGCGCGCAGTCGAATAACCCGCGCGGTCTACGATAGTTCCTGGAGTTTCTGGAGGTGCAGGCGAAATGCATACGTCAGTTTTAGGCCGCAGGGGTAAAGTCCCGGCTCACCGCGGCTTCCGCCCGACGTTGTTGTCTGTCAACGTGGGTGTTTTTCTCGACGTGGCCAGACAGCACACACGTGGCGAGACAGCGGCTGGCGTACCGCGGCTCGCCACGACATGTATATCGCGCGTGGGCCCACCACCCTCCACGCGCCTATGACACGGGCTTAACCGGTCACCGCAACGCGTTCCTGTGCCAACACCTCTTCCCTGCTGGTCGACTGTGCCGGCAACTGCAGCACGGTTGCCTCCTGCCCTTCGCACAAGAACGTTAGGAGTAGCGTCTGTCCGTCCGGTAATTCGAGCGCATCGTGGTGCATATGCGGCTGCTCGCGATTGATTTGGCGAAAGATTGCCGTCTTGTACTGGGTTGAACCGCAAGCGCCATAGACCGCGATTTCCGAATTGAAGGCGAGCTCAGTGCCCGGCAAGACGCATACCGCCGTGCCTGGATCGCTAGGAGCAGCGAACCCGCGGGTGCCGGTACCGAAATTCGTCGTTCGAAGTTTGTCGCCGACGCTCGCGGGCCGCGATTTGACGTGCATCAGGCTATAATCGCACATGGAATGTGACTCCTCTGTTCCACATCTGTTTCGTCTAACGCGCAGAACCGATCATGGTTCATTAGGACGAAAGCCGCTATGTCGGCCCGCCAACACATGCTCGGCTGCAAGGGCGCCCACGCTCGTCGATCCAACAATCAAGCCGCGCAAAAGCTGTGTGGATTTGTGGGGAAGAGTACGCTGGCGATCAATTCTGGCACAGGCGTTCTGACAGTCACGCCACGCGGGGGGGGGGGCTAAGTGCTTTCTCGATGCGCGCATCCGGCGCGAGCAAAAAAATGCGACGCGAGTCTATATCCCGACAATTTCGGACGCGCGCAGATGCCTGACCGAATCGATTGACGGGCTGATAGCGGCAGCAGCAATCACGCTAAATGATGAGTGGCGCTGCGCGGGGACGCTCGCGGGTCTCGGCCAATGGCCGCCCAGATCATCCGGCGGCAGTCGGCCAAAGGGCTAAGTCGTCCTTTGACCCAGCTTCACCGAGTGGACTACTGCCACCGCCGTAAGGCTACAATTCGAGCGAAGCCGCGGCGCAGGCGCCACCGGGTTTACCCGGCCTCAGATGGGCTGACCCAGTGCCGCCTCGAGCAGCCGGCGACATTCCGTCAGGTCGTGCAGCGCTGCGTGCAACTTCTCAACCTGCTCGCGGGTCATAGCGCCTACAGCAGGCGGGATTGCAGTTGCTGTAGCCGGGGATTCATTCCATGCGATCCGTGGGCCTTCGTTCCCCGCGAGATCGCGCACGCCCGGTAGGGACAACGCGCCGGCTCTCTCTGCGGTGGCCGTTTCGGTGACCGTATTCTCCTCGGCCACACCCTGGCGGGCAGCCTGCGGGGCGTCCGGGTGCCAAACATTCTGCACGAAGCGCACTCCCTGCTCTCGCAGAAGACGCTGAACGCCACGGATCGTGTACCCCTCACCATAAAGAAGATGGCGGATGCCACGCAGGAGTTCGAGGTCGTCCGGCCGGTAGTAACGGCGACCGCCGCCGCGTTTCATCGGCCTGATCTCGCGAAAACGACTTTCCCAGAAGCGCAGTACGTGCTGCGGAACTTCGAGCTCCTGCGCCACTTCGCTGATGGTCCGGAATGCACCCGGTGCCTTCTCCACCGCCGCTCGGCTCCTTCGTCTATTGGGACGCTACTTTGGCAGGCTGGATTCAGCGTTGATGCGCTGCTTGAGAATGGCGGACGGCTTGAACACCATCACACGGCGCGGTGAAATCGGTACCTCCTTGCCGGTCTTAGGATTGCGCCCGATTCTTTGTCCCTTCTTACGGACCACGAACGACCCGAACGACGACAGCTTCACCGTCTCGCCTCGCTCGAGACAGTCGGTAATCTCCTTCAATACGAGCTCGACGAGCGTGGCCGATTCCGTGCGCGACAATCCGACTTTCTGGTAGACCGCCTCGCACAAGTCCGCGCGTGTGACCGTTTTTCCCGTCATCGCCAGCCCCGCCTTCGGCGATCAAGATATCTCACTGAATTATAAGACGATATTAGCTTGAGCCGAAGCGGTCAACGGGGCGTGCGAGGAAGATTTCAATAATCCTTTGTCACCATCGCAACAGCGTCGAGCCCCAGGTGAAACCACCGCCCATAGCTTCCAGCATGACAAGGTCCCCGCGTTTGATGCGGCCGTCCGCGACTGCCACCGTGAGCGCGAGCGGAATTGAGGCTGCCGACGTGTTGCCGTGTTTGTCCACCGTCGTCACGACCTTTTCCGGCGCGATGCCAAGCTTTCTTGCCGTGTCATCGATGATGCGCTTGTTGGCTTGATGCGGCACGAACCAATCGACGTCCCAGGCGCTGTAGCCGGTAGCTTTGAACGCGTCCTCGATGACGTCGGTTATCATCGCCACCGCGTGCTTGAAGACAGCACGGCCCTCCATCCGCAAACGGCCGACCGTTTGAGTCGATGATGGACCGCCATCCACATAGAGCTTGGACTTGTAGCGTCCGTCCGAGCGCAAGTGCGAGGTCAGAATGCCCCGGTCTTCGCGCGTGCCACGCTCGCGCTGCGCCTCGAGCACAACAGCGCCGGCGCCGTCGCCGAACAGAACGCACGTACTGCGGTCGCTCCAGTCAAGGATGCGGGAAAAGGTCTCCGCCCCTATGACGAGCGCACGCTGGAACACCCCTGTCTTGAATAGGCCATCGACTGTGGCAAGACCGAACACAAACCCGGAACACACCGCCTGCAAATCGAAAGCTGCACCTTGGGTGAGGCCGAGCCCTGCTTGTACGGACACCGCCGTCGCGGGGAAGGTGTTATCGGGCGTGGAGGTCGCGAGCACGATAAGATCGATGGATTGCGCCTCGACACCGGCCGCGGCGAGCGCTGCGCGCGCGGCCGCCAGTGCCATGTCCGCGGTAGTCTCCCCTTTCGCGGCGATGTGCCGCTCGCGAATGCCCGTCCGCTGCGTTATCCATTCGTCGGAGGTATCTACCATCCGCGACAACTCGGCGTTGTTGAGAACCCGGCTTGGCAAATAGCTGCCGCAGCCGAGCACCACGGACCGCAGCATGCTCACGAAGCTGCTCCCGCAACGGCACGCGCGGGAACCGTCGCCCTGTGATGGCGCGTTAGGCTCTGGCCGATTTTCGCGAGCAACTCGTGACGCACCATGTCGTAGCCGAGATCGACCGCGTAGGCGAAGCCCTCTGCATCCGTGCCACCGTGACTCTTGATCACGACGCCATTGAGGCCCAAGAAAACACCGCCGTTGGACTTGCGCGGATCCATCTTGTTGGCGAGCGCGCGGAAAGCCCCACGCGCTAAGAGGTAACCGAGCCTTCGCGCCAGTGTGCGATTCATCTCCTGCTTGAGGTATTGGCCCAGTTGACGCGCGGTGCCTTCGGCGGCCTTCAGGGCAATGTTGCCGGAAAAGCCCTCGGTCACCACCACGTCAACAGTGCCCTTGCCGATATCATCACCTTCGACGAAGCCGGCATATTCGAATTGCGGCCACTCCCCCGCGCGCAGCATTTGACCCGCCTCGCGCACGGCCTCGAGACCCTTAACTTCCTCGACGCCGATATTGAGGAGCCCCACAGTCGGCCGATCTAGGCCGAACAGCACCGCGGCCATGGCGCTCCCCATGGCCGCGAGCTCAACAAGATGCCCTGCGTCGCCACCAATCGAAGCTCCGAGATCGAGCACCACGGACTCGCCTCTGAGGGTCGGCCAAAGGGCGGCAATCGCGGGTCGATCAATTCCCGCCATGGTACGCAGGTCAATCTTCGCCGTGGCCATCAATGCGCCGGTATTCCCCGCGGACACCGCAACGTCAGCCTCACCTTTCTTGACAGCATCGACTGCAAGCCACATGGACGATCGCCGACGCCCTTTGCGCAGCGCCTGACTGGGTTTGTCGTGCATCTGCACCGCCACGTCGGTATGCACCAGTTGCGAGGCTGCCTTGAGCTGCGGCCGCGACTCGAGCAGCGGCTCCACGATGAGGCGATCGCCGAACAGCAAGAATTCAATGTCGGGGTGGCGCGTGAGCGACAGTTCGGCGCCTGGAACGACCATCGCTGCCCCATGGTCGCCCCCCATGGCGTCGAGCGCAATGCGGACTTTTTGGGGCATGCACAACAATACCGTGTCGCCGGGACCCACAACAGGGGCCGGTTCCTCACGTCTCCTCACCTGCCTGACGTTTTTTCAACGAGGCGAGCGCGGCAAATGGATGCGCAGAATCCTCGCCGACTGTTGATGATTGAAACACGGCGCTCGGCTTGCGCGGATAGGGGTCGAGACCGAGGACCAAAAATTCGGTCGCAATCTCCCCGAGATCGACTGCGCCGCCGATCAATGCCTCCGGGGCATCGGCCGGCATCTCAACCTCTGCGCCGCCGCCGACCAGTGGCAAGGCGTCGGTGGGCATGAAGACGAGATCGATGGCCTCCTGGATTTCGTTTTCGAGCGGCTCAAGTGTGACGACGCAGGTCTGGCCGACAGTGGCGGACACTCGGCCGATCACGCGTAACCCGCCGCGCCCATGCGGCGCCACATCGAAGCTCGCTTCTAGGCGCGGCAGAGCGACGAGCCCGGCATGCTCGGCGACTGCGGCCCGCGTCTTACTGTCGGCCACGAGATCGAGGTGTCGGCCGGCTTCCGGCACGTCAGCGAGTGAGAGCGGCACGCTCCATGGACGTCCGGACCTTCGTTCGCTCGGCGTCATCGGTTCATCCAAGTCTGTCGCGCTTGCAGCACGACCTGTTCGGGATCCGGAAAGGCGAGTTGCGCGCGCTCCAATTGATTCTGAGCGGCAATCCGCCGCACGCTTTCGCGCACGTAGAGGGCAAGCCAAAACGCGACCCGGGATTGCGCTCTGCGCTGCAAGGCCGCAGCAAGTCGCTCATCCTCCAATGCGTCCAAGGCTGCATCATAGGCAGCCTGCCGGCCATAGAACGCCTCCCCAATCCGTCGCATGGTTCGCGGAACCGCAAGATCGCCCACGCCTATCTCACGCCCGTTGCCATCCAGGTCCCGGCAGAACGCATCAAACAGTCCCTGGCCGAGGGTGCGGAGGGAGGCCGCCCCTCGCTCGAGGTGCTGCAGAACGAGGACCATGTGGAGCATGATCATTTCCAATCGGCCGGTAAAAGGCGGGGGTTCGCGCCTGTGCCACGATCGTGCCATAGAGACGCGCGAGGGTATCGTCCGGCGGGGTGGGGCGAAACAGCTTCAATAGCATTGGGTTACTCGGCGGCCGCCCGGCTATAGCGCCGAGGATACCGATGCGCCAGCGTCCGCCACAATGATATGGCCATCATGCGCCGCATGAACAGACCAGCCCGCTCGCGCCTTCGGGCCGCCACCGTCGCGGCGATCACGGCACTCGGCGTGCTGCTGGGCGCATGCTTTTCTGAGACCTATCAGCGCGGTTACATCGTGCCCGAAGGCGCACTCGAGCAGATCCCGATCGGTTCCACCCAAGAGCAGGTCTTGATCGTGCTTGGGACGCCCTCCACCGTCGCGACGGTGAGCGGCGAGGCTTTCTATTACATCTCCCAGCGTGCCGAACGACCGATTGGCTTCATGCCACAGCAGGTGGTCGATCAGCGAGTGATAGCGGTTTATTTCGACAAAAATCGCAGGGTGGAGCGCCTAGCGAATTATGGACTGAAGGACGGCAAAGTCTTTGACTTCGTCAGCCGCGCCACGCCGACTGGCGGCAAGGACGTCGCCTATCTCAACGCGCTATTCAAGATTTTCTAACGCCCGGCCGAGTGCCCCAGCGCGCCCAAGGGTCAGCGCCAGTGCGCCAATACGGCAAGCAACAAGAGGGCAACGATGTTGGTGATCTTGATCATCGGGTTCACCGCGGGACCAGCCGTGTCCTTGTAGGGGTCCCCGACCGTATCGCCCGTGACCGCCGCCTTGTGCGGCTCCGAACCTTTGCCCCCGTAATGACCGTCCTCGATGTATTTCTTGGCATTGTCCCACGCGCCGCCGCCGGAGGTCATTGAAATCGCGACAAAGAGCCCAGTGACGATCACACCGAGAAGCATTGCGCCCACCGCAGAAAACGCCGCTGATCTGCCGGCCACGCCGCCGCCGGCGATCCAGTAAATCAAGAAATAAGCAATGATCGGCGAGAGCACCGGCAGCAGCGATGGAACGACCATCTCTTTGATTGCAGCCTTGGTGAGAAGGTCGACGGCGCGGCCGTAGTCTGGCTTGTCGCTGCCTTGCATGATGCCAGGCTTGTCGCGAAACTGCCGCCGCACCTCCTCCACAATCGCGGACGCTGCGCGGCCAACCGCGGTCATGCCCAGCGCGCCGAACAGATAAGGCAACAAGCCGCCGAACAAGAGCCCGGCCACAACATATGGGTTGTTCAAGGAGAAATCGAGCTGGACCCCCTGGAAATAGGGGTTGGTCGCCGCATTCGCGATGAAAAATTTCAGATCCTCGTTATAGGCGGCGAACAGAACGAGTGCGCCGAGGCCGGCCGAGCCGATCGCATAGCCCTTCGTGACCGCCTTGGTGGTGTTGCCGACCGCGTCGAGAGCATCGGTCGATTTGCGCACCTCCTTGGGCAGCCCGGCCATCTCCGCAATGCCGCCGGCGTTATCCGTGACCGGCCCAAAGGCGTCGAGCGCGACAACCATGCCGGCGAGGGATAGCATCGTGGTGACGGCCACCGCGATTCCGAACAGACCGGCAAGCTTGTAGCTGATCAGGATGCCCGCGATGATGACAATCGCGGGAAGAGCTGTCGCTTCGAGCGAGACGGCCAACCCTTGGATGATGTTGGTGCCGTGACCAGTGACCGACGCCTTTGCGATCGACTGTACTGGGCGGAAATTCGTGCCTGTGTAGTACTCGGTAATCCAGATGATCAGTCCGGTGACGAAAAGTCCGACCACCCCGCACATGAACAATGACGTGCCAGAATAGGACTGTCCCGCCACGGTCCCGAACCCGACCAGAAGATGTGTAACCAAGGCGACGCCGGCGAGTGAGAGCACGCCCGTCGCGACGACGCCCTTATAGAGCGCACCCATGATCGATTGGCTCGCGCCGAGCTTGACAAAAAATGTGCCGACGATCGAGGTGATGATGCAAACACCGCCGATCGCAAGTGGGTAGGTCATCATCTTGAGCAGCACGCCGGCACCGGCGCTGCGGAAAAAGATGGCTGCGAGAACCATCGTTGCAACGGTCGTCACCGCATAGGTCTCAAACAGATCGGCCGCCATGCCTGCGCAATCACCGACGTTGTCGCCGACGTTGTCGGCAATGGTAGCGGGATTGCGGGGATCATCCTCTGGAATGCCGGCCTCCACTTTGCCGACGAGGTCGCCTCCCACGTCCGCGCCCTTAGTGAAGATCCCGCCGCCAAGGCGAGCAAAGATCGAGATGAGCGAAGCGCCGAAGCCAAGAGCAACGAGCGCATCGATGACGGTGCGGTCGTCAGGCGCCATGTGGCGCGTACCAATCAGGAAACCGAAATAGAGAGTTACGCCGAGCAGCGCTAGGCCGGCGACTAAGAGCCCAGTGATCGCGCCCGCCTTGAACGCAAGCTCGAGCCCATTGGCGAGCGAACCGATCGCTGCCTGGGCGGTTCGCACGTTAGCACGCACCGACACGTTCATGCCGATGAAGCCCGCGGCTCCCGAAAGCACCGCTCCGATCAGGAATCCGATGGCGACCGTGAACCCCAGAAAGTACGCGAGAAGCAAAAAGATCACGACGCCAACCACGCCAATGGTCGTGTATTGGCGCTTGAGATAAGCCTGTGCGCCTTCGCGCACTGCGGCTGCGATCTCCTGCATCCGCGGGCTGCCCGGATCGGATGCCAGCACAGACCGGATCGCCCACACGGCATAGAGAACGGCGAGCACGCCACAGAGGACGATCAGCCAAAGAGCGGTCATTGTTGAAGAACCCCGTCGACGGAACGGCCGCGCGCATGGCGGCGGCCGCTTGCGCCGCGCCTGATCTGTCACCTATCACGCGGCTTGAAGCGGCGCGGACATTGCCAAAAACGGCTGCGCGACGCAACGCTCGAAAATGACACCATGTTGCCGGATGTTCAGCGGCCAGCGGCGTTGATGGTAGGACGCACTCTCGGCAGCGTCCAGGGTCCCGCCCCGAACTCGGGTTGACGCTCCATCTTCCTTACGTCCCGTTCCATCTCAAGACAGGTGAGCCATTCTACGTAGCTTGGGAGATAGACACCTGTTCGCATGCACTGCTTCTTGTCGGCGGATGAATACGTCGCCCGGTCCTTGACGATTTGATCACGCGCCTTTTGCTCAGAGTCGAGACATGCATTGATATCCTGCTCGGTTGTGGTCCCTCCCATCAGGCTGACCATTGCACCCGCGGCAAGCTTGCAGGTGTTTTTAATGTCGATGCTGGGCACCTCTTTGCGTCCTTGCGTCTCGAGTGCGACGGCGCGCTGGCGCGCCTCGGCAACGTGCGCGCCGGAGCCGAACTTCTGAATATAGCTCGTGAATGCGGAGGGAGTGCCTGCGCGCACCGCATCGGCCCAAGCTTTCTCGTCCTCTTCTTTGCGCGACTGTTCTTCGAGCGTGGCGACGCGTTGGCGCGCCTCGGCGACGTGCGCGCCGGAACCGAACTTCTGACTGTAGCCGGTGAATGCGGCGGCCGTGCCGGCGCGCACCGCATCGGTCCAGGCTTTCTCGTCCGCCTCCTTGCGGGTTTGCTCGTCGAGCGCGGCGAGGCGTTCGCGCGCCTCGGCGACGTGCGCGCCAGAGCTGAAGTTCTGGGTATACGCCGTGAAGGCCGCGGGGGTGCCTGCGCGCACCGCATCGGCCCAAGCCTTCTCGTCCGCCTCCTTGCGGGTTTGCTCGGTAACGCGCTGGCGCGCCTGCGCCACGTGCGCGCCGCCGCCGAAATTTTGGATATATGACATGTATGCTGCGGCCGTCCCGGTCTTCTCGGCCTCGGCCCAGGCCTTCTCGTCCGCGTCCTTGCGCGCCTGTTCGTTGAGACTGACGATGCGCTGGCTCGCTTCCGCCACGTGCGTCCCCGAGCCGAAATTCTGCAAATAGCTTGTGTATGCCGCCACGGTGCCGGTCTTCTCGGCCTCAGCCCAGGCCTTCTCGTCGGCGTCTTTGCGCGCCTGCTCCTCTACGGCTTGGCGCTGTGCCGCCGGGGGTTGTGAATCCGAGGGCTGGCTGCAAGCCGAAAGAAAGGCGGCGGTGGCAATAGCAGCAAGGATCATCGTCGGCAGAAATGCCGGGCTGCGCTTGCGATTGGGCTGCTGACTCAAATCAGCCATGACTAACCTTTGGACCTCAGATGCAACTTGGGTCCTATCATGTCCCTAAATGCAGGGGCGGTCAAAGATAGGCCGCTCAGCATTAGGCTGGGAGGCGGTCTCAGCAGTAAGTACCGAATCCGAACGCAAATCAGAAATGCAATGCGCCGGGATGGCGAATCGTCACCGAGCGCGCTTGCGCCGGCCCGCGCGCGCCGATTTGGCCGAACGCCGCCTTCATCTCGTCAATCATGAGATCGATCACATGAAGCGGGCCTTCCGCGCCGAGTGCGCCGAGACCCCACAAGAACGCTTTTCCGGCAAACGCAGCATCCGCGCCGAGCGCGACCGCCCGCACCACATCGAGCCCCGAACGGACCCCGCTGTCGACCATCACGGTTACCCGGCCGCCAACGGCGCCAGCAATGGCGGGAAGTACGTCCACGGCCGCCGGCAAGCCCTCGACCTGCCGTCCGCCGTGGTTGGAGACGATGATGCCGTCGACCCCAAGCGACACGCACCTTTCCGCGTCGGCCGGATGAAGAAGCCCCTTCACCACCAATGGCGCTTTCCAGCGCTCCCGGTACCGTCCGATCTCCTCCCAGGTGAAGGCGCCGGCCATCTCGCGTCGAACAAACGCCGCGATCTCGTTCACATCGGCCGTGTCGCCGGCATAGCGCTTAAGATTACCGAAGCGCGGTTGACCGTGCTTCCATAGCGACCGGAGGTAGCCAGGCGAACTTAGAATAGCCGCGAGCATGCGCAAATCCGGCCGGAACGGCGAAGTAATGCCGGCCACGACTTCCCGTGGGCGCGTCGTGCGCACGGGCACGTCCGCGGTTAGGACAAGGACGTGCACCCCGGCCGCTTGGGCACGGCGGAGGAGATCGAAACCGATGGCATGGTCGTTGCGGAAACAGCGATAGAGCTGGAACCAAAGCACGTCGGGCGCGATCTCGGCTGCCCGCTCGACCGTCATTCCCCCGACTAGGCCGAGCACGTAAGGCACACGCGCGCGCTGCGCGGCGCCCGCCAGATACTGGTCAGCACCTGGCCACACGATCGAGGGTCCTCCCATCGGGGCGATGCCGATCGGTGCCGAGTAGCGCCGGCCGAACAGCTCTACATCAACCGGCGGCAAGGTGACGGTGACCCCATAGCGTGGCACGAGCTCGATCGCATCGAACGCGTTCCAATTGCGGGCGATACCGCCATCGCCGCCCGCGCCCCCATCCATGTATTCGAAGGCGAAGCTCGCTACATGCGACCGGGCATGCTGGCGCAGATATGCAATGGTCGGAAAGCGACGATGCAGCTTGAGGAAACGCGGATTGTCGACCGGCGTATAATCCTTCTCGGCCGAGCGAACCAAGGCGGTGGTGTCGTGCATGGGGCACTCGCCCTTTTGTGTCTCATTATAGCAGCGGAACGAAGCCCGCGCGTCTGCCGGTGGCGCGCCGAAGGCTACCAATGGCTCGCCCTTGCCGGCCGCAGATGCTCAGAAATGGCTGAACGACGGCCGCGCAAACACAAACTGTGTACCGTCCGCACCGAGAAAGCGCGCCCCCCCCTTCCCCGCTGCAATGGCGCCGACCTCTGTGACCACGACGCCTGCTGCAGACGCCTGGTGGCGCAATGCTTCGACTTTGCCCGCGGGCACGCTTGCCACAACTTCATAGTCGTCGCCGCCGGTGATGATCGTTTCGATCAGGGCCGGCTCGGCTGAAAGAGCGGTCCGCGCGCCCTCCGAGAGCGGAATACACGCTACTTCGATGTCGGCGGTGACAGCGGAGGCGCGGCAGAGCTTGCCCAGGTCTCCTGCAAGGCCGTCCGAGATATCCATGGCGGCCGAAGCATGCGCGCGGAGAATTTCGGCGATGGCGAGGCGTGGTTCCGGTACGAGATACCGCGCCTCGAGGCTCTGCCGCGCCGCGCGCGCGAGGCCCCAGCGTGCAGCGGCAGAGCCATCGCGTCGCAACTGCAACCCCAACGCCGCGTCGCCGATCGTACCGGTGACCACCACGCGATCACCCGCTTGGGCGCCGGTGCGCCGTAACATCTTGCCCTGCGGCACGGCGCCAAGCGCGGCAATCGAAATCGTGATCGGTCCCCCCGTGCGGTCGGTGTCGCCGCCCAAGAGGGGGCAGCCGAAGGCCTCGGCATCGGCGCCAAGCCCGCGCGCGAACGGGGCGAGCCAGGCATCTCCGACCCCTTCGGGCAGCGCTAGCGTGAGCAGAAACCCGAGCGGCTTTGCGCCCTTGGCCGCAAGATCGGAGAGATTTGTACGCAGCGCCTTCTTGGCAACCGTATCGGGGGGGTCGTCAGGAAAGAAATGCACGCCGGCCACAATGCCATCGGCCTTGAGCACGAGATCGCAGCCAGCCGGCGGCGTGATCGCAGCCGCGTCATCGGCAAGCCCGAACGCGCCAGCATGTTTTGCGAGAGGCGCGAAATAGCGCGCGATGAGGCGCTCTTCGCCGGACGGCGCTGGGCTGCTTTGGTTCATCGCAATACAGCGCCTAAGCAGTTGATCAAGTGACCGAGCGCAGTGCCCATAATTAGCATTGGCCACATCCCTACCCCTCACCGGCTGAGCGGCGAGAACTCGTCGGCACGAAACCGCCGTGCGATCTGGTCGAGCACGGCATTGACCATCCCGGTCTCGTCCTTATCGACGAAGGCGTGGGCGACGTCGACGTATTCGGAGACGACAACGCGCGCCGGCACGTCGCTGCGATGGCCGAGCTCATAGGCGCCTGCCCGCAGCACGGCACGTAAGATTGCTTCGATTCGTTTGAGCGGCCAGGCCTCGGAGAGCACTTTATCGACGAGAGGATCGAGGCTTCGCTGCTCGCGCACGACGCCCGACACCACATCGCGGAAGAAGGCTGCCTCGGCCGGGAGATATTGTGCGCCTTCGACCTCGCGACCGATCCAGTGCCTCTCGAATTCCGCGAGAATCTCGTTGAGGCCCGTACCGGCGATGTCCATCTGGTAGAGCGCCTGCACCGCGGCGAGGCGAGCGGCACCGCGCCGGTTGGCCTTGCGTGCGTGTTTGGGCTCGTTAGTGCCGGCCATGTCTTAATCCCCGGCCAGGCGGCGCTTGAGCCGCACCAGCGAAAGCGCCGCGCGCGCCGCATCGCCACCCTTGTCGGCCTCATCCGCGCGCGCGCGGGCCCAAGCTTGGGCGTTGGTTTCGACCGTGAGAATGCCGTTGCCGATCGGCAATCGACGCGCGACTGAGAGGTCGAGCAGAGCGCGCGCTGATTCCTGCGCCACGATCTCGAAATGCAGCGTCTCGCCGCGAATGACACAACCGAGCGCGACGGCGCCGTCGTAAGGACGACCTGAACGCTCGGCGGCATCGGCCGCAATCGCGATGGCGGGAGCGACTTCGAGCGAGCCTGGCACGCTGACGCGTTCGTAAGCCGCTCCTGCTGCTTGCAGCACACGGATCGCGCCCACGAGCAAAGCATCGGCAATATCTTCGTAAAAGCGCGCCTCAACAATGAGAATACGCACGCCGTCGAGGTCGCCTTGCTCGAATGCATCCTTGACGGAGCGGCGGCGCTCGGCCATGACCGGTCTCCAGTGTTCGGCCGGTGGTACCAAGCGAATTGGGCCGGAGGCAAGTGAGCGGCGATCGTCTCGGCTTAGCGCTCCATCAGCCGCGCCGCATAACGCGCCATCAGGTCGACCTCGAGATTGAGGGCGTCGCCGACACGGAGCAGTCCCAGTGTCGTGGCCTTCAGCGTATGCGGGACGATCAGGACCGAGAATGACTCCCCCTCAACCTCGTTAACGGTCAACGATACCCCGTCGAGCACGACCGAACCCTTCGGAGCAATGAAACGGGCAAGCGTCGCGGGGGATCGCAAGCTGAGCCGTGCCGTATCAGGCGTGTCCTCCCGCGCGATCACGTGGGCACGCCCATCCGCATGACCGGCGACAATATGTCCGCCGAGTTCATCACCGATCTTGAGCGCGCGCTCCAGATTGACACGCGTGCCCCGGCGCCAACTGCCGACCGTCGTCACGCGCAACGTCTCGGCAGCGGCTTCGACGGCAAACCAGCCCTGGTCGTTTCCCCAACCGCGGGCCACCACGGTCAAGCAAACGCCACTGCAGGCGATCGAGGCACCGACGTCGATACTGTCCGGATCATAGCCGCACACGATCGTGAGACGGGTAAGCCCCTGCGCCTGCGGTTCGACCGCCGTCACCTCGCCGATGTCAGTGATGATGCCGGTGAACATGTCACGCGCGCTCGTACTTCTCCAATGTATCCGCCTCGATGATTTCGCTGCCGACCAGCTTGAGACTTGGCGACTGAGTTAATGCGGAAAGCGGGAGTGCGTCGAGAGCTTCGATCCCGTGAGGCCCGATCACGCTGCACGAGCGAAACAGCGCCACTTCATCGATGAAATCGGCGCGCAGGAGGGCAGCAGCGAGAATGGGGCCACTCTCGACCATAAGACGGGTGATGCCGCGCTGGGCTAAAAGCGTGAGCACGTTGCCAAGGTTGAGCTTGCCACCTGTCGTCGCTGCGCGCAGCACATCGACGCCCTGTGCGGCGAGGGTCTGCTGGCCCGCACTATCCGCGGCCTCGCTGGTGACGACCCAGAGCGGCACCTCTCGGGCGCTTCTAACCAGCTTGCTCGCAAGCGGCAGCCGTAGCGTGCTGTCGAGCACGACGCGCACCGGCGAGGACATTCCAGGCAGGCGGCTGGTCAAGATTGGATCGTCCGCGAGCACGGTGCCGATGCCGGTGAGCACTGCATCGCTCCTTGAGCGCATCCCATACACACGCGAGCGCGCCGCCTCTCCGGTAATCTCCACCGGGCGGCGGCCTGAGCGAGCGACTTTGCCGTCGGCCGATACCGCGAGTTTCAACATCACCTGCGGACGGCCCGCCGTGACGCGCCGGATGTGACCGGCATGCGCCCGCCGCCCCTCGGCGGCGCCTAGGCCGACTTCAACTACGACCCCAGCCTCTGCCATGCGCCAATGACCGGCCCCGGCAACCTCAGGATTGGGGTCAACAAGGGCGGAGACCACGCGCGTGATGCTGGCAGCGATGATCGCGTCGACACATGGCGCCGTCTTGCCGTGATGCGAGCAGGGCTCGAGCGTAACATAGAGCGTCGCCCCGCCCGCCGCGGAACTGGCGCGGCGCAGCGCCTCGGTTTCAGCATGCGGCCGCCCGCCAGGCTGAGTCCAACCCCGGCCGACGATTATGCCGTCCCTGACGATGACCGCGCCGACGGCGGGGTTGGGCCAAGTGCGTCCCAGCCCGCGTTGGCCGAGCGCGAAGGCAAGCATCATGAAGCGGGTGTCTTCCGCGCTATGGTCGGCGTTGCTCAATGAGTTGCTGTGATTTGGATGGAGGACCGTGATCCCGGGTGGCTTCACTTCCTCACCGCCGCACCCGGCTTTCCATCTTCTGTCAGTTCGTCGAGCAAACTTTCGAAATCCTTGGCCTCGCGGAAATTGCGATAGACCGAGGCGAAGCGGACATAGGCAACGTCGTCGAGCGCGCGCAGCGCCTCCATCACCATCTCGCCTACGGTCTCGGAGGAGACTTCGCTTTCACCCTGGCTTTCAAGCTCGCGTACGATTTTCGAGACCGCCTCATCGATGCGCTCGGGCTCGACCGGACGCTTGCGCAGCGCGATCTGCACCGAGCGCAGTAACTTGTCCCGGTCGAACGGCACCCGACGGCCGTTGCGCTTGATGACGACCAGCTCGCGCAACTGCACCCGCTCGAACGTGGTGAAGCGGAAATTGCACGCAAGACACACCCGGCGGCGGCGGATGGCGGAGGAATCCTCGGTCGGCCGCGAATCCTTGACCTGCGTGTCTAGGCTGCCGCAGTTCGGACAGCGCATGGAAGTTTCCTTACCGCATTCCTCTGCTCGGCCAGCTCGTCATGCCCGCAAAAGTGGGGCGTCCAGTAATCACACGAGTCCGCCACAGGGTTAAGGGCGTATTGGTGCATCCCGCGGACGATGACACCGGAGCAGCATTATCCGTTGTAAATCGGAAATCGATTGACGAGTTTCTTCACCTTCTCACGCACCGCCGTCTCGGTGAGCGCGTCCTCCTCAATGCCCTTCTGCGAGAGGGCCTCGAGCACTTCTACGATCAGTTCGCCCACTTCTTGGAACTCGGCAATGCCGAAGCCGCGACTCGTCCCCGCGGGGGTGCCTAGGCGCACTCCGGAAGTGACTGCCGGTTTCTGCGGATCGAAGGGGACGCCATTCTTGTTGCAGGTGATGTGAGCGCGGCCGAGCGCCAGTTCCGCCACCTTACCGGTCAAGCGTTTGGGCCGCAGGTCCACCAAAATAAGATGAGTGTCGGTACCACCGGAAACGATGTCGAGGCCTTTAGACCTGAGCGTTTCCGCGAGCGCCTTGGAATTTGCGATGACGTTACGTGCGTAAAGCTTGAAACTGGGGCGCAACGCCTCGCCGAAGGCCACCGCCTTCGCGGCGACCACGTGCATCAGCGGCCCGCCCTGCAGGCCGGGAAATACTGCCGCGTTGAATTTTTTCGCTAACTCTTCGTCATTGGTGAGGATGAAGCCCGAACGCGGCCCGCGCAGCGTCTTGTGTGCAGTCGAAGTGACGACATGGGCGTGCGGGAATGGGCTGGGATGTGCGCCGCCGGCGACGAGACCGGCGAAATGCGCCATGTCGACCAGAAGTTTGGCGCCGACCTCGTCAGCGATCTCGCGGAAACGGCGGAAATCGAGGGTGCGCGGATAGGCTGATCCGCCCGCGATGATGAGTTTCGGCCGAAATTGACGCGCGAGCTTTGCCACCTCGTCGAAGTCTATTCGGTGATCGTCCCGCCGCACACCGTAGGGTATCGGCTTGAACCACCGTCCCGACATGTTGACCGGAGAGCCATGCGTCAGGTGGCCGCCAGCGGCGAGATTGAGCCCCATGAAAACGTCGCCGGGCGCCATGAGCGCCATGAAGGCGGCGGCATTAGCGGAAGCGCCTGAGTGTGGTTGGACGTTTGCAAATTTACATCCGAAAAGTTTGGTAACCCGTTCAATTGCCAAAGTTTCTGCTACATCCACATATTGGCAGCCGCCATAGTAGCGCCGCCCCGGCAGACCTTCGGCGTATTTGTTAGTGAGTACGGACCCCTGCGCTTCGAGGACCGCTTTGCTGACGATGTTTTCAGAGGCAATGAGCTCGATCTCGTCGCGCTGACGACCGAGTTCGCGCCTTATGACCTCGGCCACCTCAGGGTCGGTCTCGGCCAGCGGCGCCGTGAACAGGTCCGCGGCATCGGCGCGGGCTCGAGACGGATCGGTCATGAACGTCACGCTGTGTTGTTGGGCGACCTATACGCCCGGAGGTCGCCGGGGCGATAGCACACCCGCTGCGGAGCGCCAAGTTATGGGCACCGACGCTGCCTGGTTCCCCACATTTAGCTGCCGGACCAGTTCCGTTCCTGGGCCCTTCGACCAAAAAAGCCTGCCCCGGCGGGGCGCCGGGGCGAGAGTCGATCAGCAAACCTTGATCACAGCCGGTAGAGGATCTGGTCGGTCCAAAATCGCTCGAGGCGCTGCAGCGACTTGTTGAGTGTCGCGAACTCGTCCCCATCGATGCCGCCAACCTGGACAACGTTGGCCACGTGCTTCTGGTAAAGTGTATCGACGATGTCGCGCACCTCGCGTCCTTTGTCGGTGAGTTTGATGCGCACTGAGCGGCGATCGATCTGCGAGCGCTGATGATCGAGGTATCCCATCTCGACGAGTTTTTTGAGGTTATAAGACACATTCGAGCCGAGATAATATCCGCGCGTGCGCAGCTCGCCGGCCGTGAGATCCTTCTCGCCGATGTTGTATAGAAGCAGCGCCTGCACCGCATTGATCTCGGCGCGACTCCTGCGGTCGAACTCGTCCTTGATCACGTCGAGCAGGCGACGATGCAGGCGCTCGACCAAGGTCAAAGTTTCGAGATAGTGGGGACGTACGCGCTCGACATTCCCGTCGCCAACGGACGGCTCGATTACTTTTGCAACACTTCTCAACATGACACCTTCCCCGTGACTTATATTTGTTACTGGCGAGGCATTGTTCCCCCCGCTCGAGGTGCAGCCTACGATGCGGCGTCTAAAATTCGCTTTAAACAACACGCTAAAGATAAGGTTTATCTGTAACGGTGAATGGTCCATTGATGGACGCGCGTCTCATGTTGCCGCGAGCTTCCATTCATGCCGAGCAGCCGCGCATGGTGCGCTGGACATGCAAGTTGCAGTCGGTTGCAAGCATCACCACGTCTTCGATGACGCGGCATTGTGCTTCGATCTCGTGCGTCTCGAGGCTGAACGTAAATAACGGATGATCAAGAACGGTTTATGAAGTTACTTGTGCAGCGCCTGTCCATTACGTTTGCTTCACCATCATTTCGTTCTCTGTCGAGCAAAGGAAGCTCCGTTTCACATCCGGAGAAGTCTGGACTTCGCCAGGATAAGATCAACGGAGGTGCAACGCCGCCTTCACGCGCCGCGCAAATAACGAATGATCCCGGAAAAATCGACGCTGCCATCGCTGCTTTCGACGAAGCGCTCGTAGACCGCAGCGGCGCCCGCCCCAAGTGGCGTCGTCGCGTGGCTCGCACGCGCGGCGGCTTGCGCGAGTTTCAAATCCTTAAGCATCATGGCCGCGGTGAAGCCCGGCTTGAAATCGCGGTTTGCGGGTGAGGCCGGCACCAAACCGGGCACTGGACAATAGCTCGTCATGGACCAGCACTGCCCCGACGATTTAGAGGAAATCTCAAACAGCTTTTGCGCATCCAACCCGAGCTTTTCCGCGAGTAGGAAGGCTTCCGCCACCACGATCATCGAGACCCCGAGAATCATGTTGTTGCAAATCTTGGCCGCCTGACCATTGCCCGGCGCGCCGGCATGGACGATCGTCTTGCCCATTTTCTCAAGCACTGGTCGCGCGCGTTCGAACGCCTCGTCGCTGCCGCCTACCATGAAGGTCAGGCTTGCCCCTTCCGCGCCGGCCACGCCGCCCGAGACTGGGGCGTCGACCATCGCGAAGCCTTTGTTTTGGGCGACCTGCGCCACCTCGCGCGCGGTGTGCACGTCAATGGTTGAGGAATCGATCAGCAACGTTCCCGGCCCGACGCTCGCCAACACGCCGCCAGACCCGAGATAGACCTCGCGCACCTGTTCGCCCGCGGGCAACATGGTGATAACGATCTCGCCGGCGCTGCACGCCTCGCCGAGCGAGTTCGCTCGGGTTGCCCCTTTGCCCGCGAGCCGTTCAATCGCGGCCGCGTTGAGGTCGAAGCCGGTCACCTCGTAAGCAGCCTTGAGCAAGTTTTCGGCCATCGGCATCCCCATATTGCCGAGCCCGATGAAGCCGACCGTTGCCATGATGTCCTCCAGCGCGGTTGTCAGCCCGGCTGCTCGCGCGCGGCCATCAGTGCGAGCCACAGATAGAGGCCGAGCATCACCACCTCCGCCACGATGACCCATATGTTCCCGCCGAAGATTTGCGGAAACAAGAGCTCCACCGCAGCCATGGAGATTATGGACGTGAGCCAGACTACGGCGCCCCAGGGCGCGGCGAGCCACAATCCGACGCCTGCCACGAGATCGATGACGGCGAAGAAGACCGTCGCCACTTGATAAGGCGTCGAATAGGAATCGAATCCGGACGCAAGCGGAGCCCCGATGCCACAAATAACCGCCCAGTGGTACAAACCCTTGCAGAGCGAGACGCCCGCCATCACGCGGAGGAACAGCACCAGCCGGTAGGCCCATGGCTTGCCGGCGGCTTCGCCGTCGGCGGCCTGAACCGGTTCGAGAAGGTGCGGCCCTTCAACGTTCGTCATGGCAGTTCGAGCTCGCGGGCTACCGGAGCGAAGTGCCGCTCCACCTCGGCCGTATCAACCGCCGCGAGAGCGGCCGGTTGCCAGTGCGGCGCCTGATCCTTGTCGATGATCACCGCCCTCACCCCCTCATAGAAGTCATGGCCCCCCACCACGCGGGACACTATGCGGAATTCGGTGCGCATGCACTCGGCGAAATCGAGCGTGGCGCCGCGCCGCATCTGCGCCAGTGCGAGCTTGAGGCTTGTTGGCGACTTTGTGCGCATCGAGGCCGCGGTCACAGACGCAAATGCCGCGTTTGGACCTTGCATGGCATCCTCGGCGTCCAGCGCGCCCAAGACCTCCTCGATCTGATCCGCCTTGAACAACGCCGCGATAGCGCTGCGTCGGGCGACTGCGGCTCCGCGCTCGGGGGACTGCGCGTACGCGGCAAGCGACGCGTCGACGGGGTCCGGGCGACATAATGCTTCGATCAGCTGTGGAAATTGCGGCGACGGCACCCGATGGGTGGCGATTCCTGCGGCGACCGCGTCCGCGGCATCGAGCCGCTCGCCCGTGAGCGCACAATAGGTGCCGAGCCTTCCTGGCAGACGCGGCAGGAACCACGTCGCGCCAACGTCGGGGAAAAAACCGATGCCAACCTCGGGCATCGCGAACGTGAACTTGTCACCGGCAACGCGATGGGAGCCGTGCACCGAGATGCCGACGCCGCCACCCATCACGATACCGTCGATGAGCGCCACATACGGTTTGCGATAGCGCTTGATCCGGGTATTGAGGGCATATTCCTCGCGAAAATAGCCGAGCAGCTCATCGAAGCGTCCGGCGCAGCCGAGGTCATAGAGCGCGCGCAGATCCCCGCCCGCAGAGAAGGCGCGGGGATCACGCGAGGCAACGATCACCCGGCTGACGGCGGGATCTGTCTCCCATTCGGCGAGCTGTCGCGTGAGCTCGCGCACCATGGACAGCGACACCGCGTTGAGGGCGTGCGGCCGATTGAGCGTGATGAGACCCGCCACGCCGCGCCGCTCGAACAGGAGATCGTCCGAGCTCACGCGCTTGACCACAGAAACATCAGCGTCGCCGCCAACCCGAGCGCGCTACGGCCGACATGTAGCCTACCCCAGGTTTGGATGAGGCCGCGGGTCGTCGCGCTGGCCGTATCCGGCGGTGTTGCCGCGATGCGTCTGTTGACCGGCAGGATGGCCAGCAACGTGTAAGGCCAATTGGTGAAGATCAGCGCGGCTCCCACGAGCGCGCGCCAGTCACGTGTGAGCCAAAAGGCCAACAGGCCGAACAGCGTGGAAGCGAGCGCAAGCCTTGCTTGCATGGCGAAGCCGAGCGCGTAGCTTATTTTCCATTCAGCAAGCAGCGCCTTGCCATCGATGCCGAGCCGCGCCGGCTGTTCCCCGACATTGACGTAGATCGCCGCACCCGTGAATGCCGACGCTGTCGCGAGCGCCAATTCTTCTGCCATGAAAGTTTCGAGCGGCATGCAAACGCTAAGCGCGGGCGCGCCAAACGCCCGCGGCGGACCAGGCCACGTGCCCCATCAGGTCGGTGCATGACCATGTAATGCTCGGCAGGATTTCCATCATACATTCCGTGCGGTGGCGGGATTTGCTCACTCGTAGATTGGGCTTCTCAATTCCCCAACAAGTCCCTGCTGACGATCAACCGCATCACCTCGTTTGTACCTTCGAGGATTTGGTGCACGCGTAGGTCACGCAAGACGCGCTCGATGGGGTGATCGCGCAGGTAGCCGTAGCCGCCGTGGAGCTGTAGACAGCCATTCACCACCGCAAACCCGGTATCGGTCGCAAGCCGCTTGGCCATGGCGGCAAGGCGCGTGGCGCCTCTCTCGTGCCGATCGAGCGCGTCCGCCGCCCGGTACAGCATCAGGCGCGATGCCTCGAGTTCCGTCGCATAATCCGCGACGCGGAAGCCGAGCGCCTGGAAATCCGCGAGCCGGGTGCCGAACTGCTTGCGTTCCTTCATGTGTATGATCGTGCGCTCGAGACAGAACTGGGCGCCGCCGAGCGAGCACGCCGCAATGTTGAGGCGGCCGCCGTCGAGCCCGCTCATGGCGATCTTGAACCCATCTCCCTCGGCGCCGATCCGGTTTGCGACGGGCACGCGGCAGGATTCGAATATCACCATCGTTGTCGGCTGCGAATGCCAGCCGAGCTTCTTTTCCTGTGCTCCAAAGCTGAGCCCTGGTGTGCCGCTCTCGACCAGAAAGCAAGAGATGCCGTGCGGCCCCCCTTCCCCCGTACGCGCCATGACGAGGTAGACGTCGGAGCGCCCTCCGCCCGAAATGAACGCTTTGGTACCGTCGAGCACATAGTGGTTGCCGTGGGCTTGGGCGTGGGTCTTCAGACTTGCCGCATCCGACCCAGAGTCCGGCTCGGTGAGGCAGTAGCTGGAGAATTTCTTCATGCTGCAGAGATCGGGCAGAAACCGTCGCCGCAGTTCGCTCGACCCATACGCATCGATCATCCAGGCTACCATATTGTGGATCGACACATACGCAGCGGTCGAGGGACAGCCCTGCGCCAGCTCTTCGAAGATGAGCACGGCATCGAGTCGCGAGAGCGCGGAGCCGCCGACGTCGCCGGCCACGTAGATGCCGCCGAAACCGAGCTTAGCGGCTTCTCTCAGCGTATCGATGGGGAAGACCTCATCCTCATCCCACTGGCGAGCAAATGGCATCATCGCAGTTCGCGCGAAAGCGCGAGCGGTGTGCTGCATCGCGCGCTGCTCCTCGCTGAGTTCGAAGTCCATTGTGGCGACCGATAATGACAGCGCGATCGAGCGTCAATCGACGAAGGGCATATGGCTAATGGTTGACCATATTGGCCACCGCTGCCGCAATCGACTTCGGCGTTTGGTAGACGTCTTGCACGATTGCCTGCACCGCATCGCCGGCAACCGGATTAATCTCCAGCTGCATCTTTTCGGCTTCAGCGAGAAAGGCCGGATCCTTCATGGTATCCATGAACGCTTTGCGTAGGCTCGCCGTACGTTCCGCGGGAACGCCCGGAGGCGCCAGAAACGGCCGCCCCATTGGCTGGCGGGCAAACACCAGCCGGAAGATGTGTCGCTCTTCGTCGGTCTTGGCAAAATCCATGACCAGCGGAACGTTCGGCAGATCGGCGTGTTTTGTCAGTGACAATTGCACAAGAATATTGATCTTTTTATCATCTACCCAAGCTTTGTGAGTTGCGACCACACTCGACCACGACCAGCCGCAGCGTCCCATCACTTCGCCCCGCTCCATCGCCAAATCAATGTCATTGCCGCCTGGATAACCAGGAATAATCTTGAACTTGGTACGAAGCGTAGCGTTGAGAACTTTGGGAAATTGATCGGTATCGGCGGCCGGGCCCGTGCCGCCGATTGTCAGCTCTTTCTGCGTGACGTCCTCGAGTTTGACGATACCGCTCGTGTGCCATGCGACACAGACGCTCACCTCGTCATTCATGCTGCCGATCCAGTTGAACTTGGCCGCATCGAATTGGGCCTTTGTCGAGCCGAGCAAGGGGTCGAAAGCAGTACCGCGTCCGATCATGCCGAACGCGCTGCCGTCCTTGGACGCGACGTTGTAGAGCCAATTGGCGAGCACGAGACTGCCGGCGCCCGGCATGTTCTTCGGTACAATCGTCGGATTGCCGGGGATGAAGCGGCCCATGTAGCGCCCGAGCGCCCGAGCATAAATGTCATATCCTCCGCCGGCACTGTAGCCGACGTGAAGATCAACCGTCTTGCCCTTGTAGAAGCTCGCGGGATCCTGTGCGTGCGCGTGCGCCATGTGGCAGAACGCTAGAATCGCGACGGCGTGCGTTGTGGCCACAAAGCGCATATGGTCCTCCTGTGCGCTTAGGTCTCGGACCCGTACCGGACCGATATTGCTCCGACGGATCTATTTGGGCCAGGCCGGAGCGACCCTCAGTCGCATGGCACCCATTTGAGCGCAAGGCGCGCTTTGGGACGCCGAACATGAAGGCGCGAACGGATGAGAGCAACCGTTATGGCAGCCTGTAGAGCGTCACGCCAGCGCAGCAACGCTGGCAAGAGGGTCTCTGAGCGGCTACAAATGGGGCGTTTCATGCGGGAGGAGCGTAATGGCCATCAAATACGGCCGCGCGATCGAGGCCCGAGTCACTCCTATCGAGGCAAAAACCAAGCGCAGGCCGGGTCTCGATCTCACTAAGCGTCCGCGCCGAAACCGTAAGGCCGAGTGGGCGCGGCGCCTCGTGCGCGAGCACGAGCTGAGCACACACGATCTGATTTGGCCTCTGTTCCTCGTCGATGGAGTAAAGACGCGAGTGCCTGTCGACTCTATGCCCGGCGTCGAGCGGCTGTCGGTCGATGAGGCAGTGCGCGAAGCCGAGCGCGCTGCCGCCCTTGCGATCCCGTGCCTTGCGCTATTTCCGTATACCGATCCAAAGCAGCGGGACGAGGCCGGCAGCGAGGCCATCAATCCAGACAATTTGGTGTGTCGCGCCATCAACGCCATTAAGCGTGCGGTGCCGGACGTCGGTGTCCTCTGCGATGTCGCCCTCGATCCCTACACCAGCCATGGCCATGATGGCCTACTGCGCGACGGCGTCATCCTCAACGACGAAACGGTGGAAGTCTTGGTGCAGCAGGCGCTGGTCGAGGCGCAGGCCGGCTGCGACATCATCGCACCGTCGGACATGATGGATGGGCGCGTCGGGGCGATCCGCGCGGGTCTCGACCGCGCCGGCTTTGCTGACGTATCGATCATGGCCTACGCGGCCAAATATGCCTCGGCCTTTTACGGTCCATTCCGCGAGGCAGTCGGCTCGGCCGCGACCCTAATTGGCGACAAGCACACGTATCAGATGGACCCGGCCAACAGCAACGAGGCGCTGCGCGAGGTCCAGCTCGATATTAGTGAGGGGGCCGATATGGTCATGGTGAAGCCCGGCATGCCGTACCTCGACATTCTGCGCCGCGTGAAAGACGCCTTCGGGGTACCAACCTTCGCCTATCAGGTATCGGGCGAATATTCGATGATCATGGCAGCCGCGCAGAACGGTTGGCTCGACGGCGAGAAAGCGATGATGGAGAGCCTGATCGCGTTCAAGCGCGCCGGTGCATGCGGCGTGCTCACCTATTTCGCTCCGAAGGTTGCCAAAGCTCTGAAAAACGCGGCGTGAACCATGCGCGCTGCTTTTGGCCGCCGCTTGCACGTATGCGGTGCGGCCTGCATGAGGGGATCTGCCGAATGCCTTATCGTTTGCGAGCGATGCCGCGGGCGCTGGCCGCCGCGGGGCGTATTCTGTATGGTGGATTGTTCGGGGTCTGCGACCATGACGTGTCGCCGGATGGGAGGAAATGAGCATGTCCAATGAATCCATTCTCGTCATTTTGTTGGTTGGTTTGATCGCGGGATGGCTTGCCGGAAAAATCGTCAGCGGCACCGGTTACGGCCTTGTGGCCGATATCTGCATCGGCATCATCGGTGCCCTCATCGGCAGTTGGTTATTGCCACAACTGGGAATTCACCTCGGTGGCGGCATCGTTTCGGCCATCATCGCGGCGACCATCGGCGCCGTGATCCTCCTCGTCATCCTGCGGCTCGTCAACCGAGGAGGGAAATGGTGATCCCCTATCAGGGTTACTCCCCAACATAGCCGGTGCGCACGCATACGCTTTTAGAGTGCGCCGGACACCAAGGACTGATCGGCTGAAATTACGCGCCGATCTCGCCGATTGACCGGCGTAAAGCCGCGATCAGATCGCGGCTGTGGGTGAGGTGCGGCTCCTCGGCGGCGATGATGGTCGCAAAGCCGCGCTTCTTGAGCGCCAACACGTCAATTCCATCCGCCTTAGGATCAACGCCTGCCGCGTCGCAAACGATGTCGATGAGTCGGTCAAGCGCATGCAGGCGCCCGAGGAGGTAATCGTTTTCCCGATAGGCGCGCGACAAGAACGCGGCGAAATGGCCGAAGCCAATGCCCTTCAAGCTTTCAACCCCATCGAATCCAGAAAGCGTGCGTGCATCCTGCGGGCTGATCCGGTCGATCAAAATTTCGTTGAGTTCGCCAACCTCGCGCGCACGCGTCATCGGGAAGGTCAACACGTCCCAGAACGGGAAGCCGAGATAATTGACAAGCACCTCCTTGCGCGCCTCCGGATGCCACTCGGACGGATCGAGCGAAGCCAAGAGATCGTCGATTTCGCGCGTGCTCGCACTGAGATCGATCTCGACAGCGAGTTGCTCGATCAGACGGTCGAGCTTGGCCACGTGTTGCTCCACAAAGCAGGCTGAATAGGCCTCAAGATGCCTGACCTCCGCACCCGAGGGCGCGGCGGGAAAAGTATCTGCCACAAGCTCGCGCACCTCAGCGCTGTAAAAGCCGGCGTCCTCCCGACGCCGCAACGCGTCCAGCCGGGCATAAAACTGACGCTTGAGACGATCGACCACGAGCGGATCAAGCTCGGCGAAACGGTCCTCATCGATGAGCTCGTAAAGCCTATTCTGGCCCGTGATGAGGAAGTGCATTCGCCGCACGCGGTATCTCACATCGAAGGCCAGGAGGTATTTCACCCAGGCGGGAAGATGATCCGCGGTCTGGCTCTCGAATTCGAGCGCTTCGCTGTCGGCCCGTTCGTAGACGATGCCTTTGTGCAACGCCCAGGCATCGATGATTTCGGACACGACGCGCGACAGCGGTGATTGCGCGGGCACGCCACGCAGCTTCACGATCAGCTCAGCACCGAACGCGCGCACAGAGGCAAGCTTGAGCCGCACATAGGCCTGATAGGCAAAGCCGGCATCGCGCGCGACGTGAGAGTTAACCTGCTCGCGCCAGGCTCGAATCTCCTCGCTTGAGATCGGCCGATCAAATGTCGTGGTCACAACCTTTCCTACCAACTCACTGATGTGGGGACGGGCGCTGTCGACGATGGCCCGCAGCCGGCGCACCTGCTCGTTGAAGTCGATCACGCGCGTAAGCTCGTCGATCACCGGCTGTGAACTCGGGATATCCGATAGCGCCCCGCGCAGCATCGCGAAGAAGCCGGGCACTACGTGCTGGCGAGGCAATAGCACCGGCGCCGGATGCGGGTCGATGTACACCAGACGGCGATCGATCTCTCGAAAGGCCGGTCGGCCGTGGATGGCCGAGATCGCTTCCTGAAACGGACGGTTGTTGAGCACCGACCCGTCGAGGAATGACACCGTCGTCGGGTCGATGCCGGCGCGCATGTGGTTGCTAAATGATTTTGCGATGAATTCCGCGCGTCGCGGCCAGCTCCCGTTCCTCTGTAAGACGACCTCGTTCATTTCCACGATGCGCGCGGGCGGAAATGCACCCGGGAAGGACGACGTCGCACGCGCGGCGAATGCAAGCCCTGGCGCATTATCGAGGTCGAAGTCGCTCTCGACCTCCCCGTTCGAATGGCGCCGATAGGTAAAGTGCAGAACATGGTGGTGCTCTTGCTCGTGGATTAGTGGCGGATCGTGGATTTGCACCAACTGCTGGTAACCGTAGTAATCCGTCAGGGTCACGAAGAGGTCGAGTGATTGGCCGTAAGGAAGCAGCGACGCGTTTCGGCTTTTCGCGGCACCCATCGAAATGACGGCGTCGTACATGAGACGAGCCATCACCCGCCCGTCAAGCGGCGGCTTGAACCAGCGAGAGCGCACGAACAACGAAAGTTTCTGCCGCACTTCCATGTCGGTGATCGCGCGAAAGCTGCCAGTCTTAGTCATGGCCCACAGGAACGGCTTGAGGAACCACTTGCTCCAGGTGCCGGCGCGCGCGTCGGGAGCAAGCAGGATCGCGACGTCGGCGTTATCGAGCCAAAGATCTCGCAGCGCGTTCATGGGCAGGTCGTGGCTGAGCGCGCGCGCCAACATTGTGCCATTGATGCCGCCAGCCGAGGCGCCGGCGATGACATCGACGACCGCGCGCATCTCGACATGACGGCCGATTTCGCGAAGCAGGTCGAAATAGATGTCTTCGGTATCGTACTCCGGGCCGCTGCGTTCGCCGCCATTGAAGAACGACGCTTTCGCGCGCCGGGAGCGATCCGCAATTGCATGCAGCGCGCTCGAGGCGCGCACCAGCTTGAGGATTTCTTTGGTCACGCCATGCATGTAGATGGCGAGCGAAATGCCGCCGAAGCAGACAAGCGCTATGCGAAGTTCCTTTTCCCGCAAGATCTAGCACCCTCCGGGCCGGCGACTCGTGCGAGCGCCGTAATTATGCAGACAGAAGGCGCCGGCCTGAAAACACCTCCTACCGTTATTCCATCATAGTCGCAGTATCGATCCATACCGGTTGGAAACCATCGCCCTCGAGCGCCTTGAAGATCTGCTCGCCGTGCGAGCGATCGCGCGTTTCGACTGTGACGTCGAGCTTGGCGCCTTTCGCCGGCACGTCGAGGAACAGGCGGCGGTGCTCGACTGCGAGAATGTTGGCGCCGAGCCAGCCCAGCCGCGTGGCGATCTGCCCGAGCACGCCGGGCTGGTCGGGAATGGTCAGCCGAAAGGAGACGATGCGATCTTCGCGCTCGAGTTCGCGCACCATGACCGACGCCAAGATCCGCGCGTCGATGTTGCCGCCGCACAGGATCAACCCGATCTTGCGGCCGCGGAACGTCTCCGGCTCGGCCAGCACCGCGGCAAGGCCGGCGGCGCCCGCGCCTTCCGCCATCGTCTTCTGCAGGGTCAAATACGCATTCACCGCGCGCTCGAGATGGGCCTCATCTACAAGTACGATTTTCGACACGAGTTCGCGTACGATCGGCAACGCTAGCACGCCGACGTTCTTCACAGCGATGCCTTCAGCGAGGGTGGCGCCGCCGAGCGGAAGGTTTTCGCCGTGGAGCGCGTTCCAGAACGAAGGATAGAGCGCGGCCTCTGCCCCGATGATCTCAATTGTCGGCTTGCGCGCTCGGGCGGCGATGGCATTGCCCGCGATGAGCCCGCCACCGCCGATCGGAATCACCAGCACATCGAGGTTGGGGACGTCTTCCAACATCTCAAGTGCGATTGTGCCTTGTCCGGCGATCACCAACGGATCGTCATAGGGATGCACGAAGCTCAGTCCGCGCTCCCGGGCTAGTGTTTCGGCGCGAATCTGGGCCTCCGCCACTGTCTCGCCTTGAAGCAGGATTTCGGCGCCGTGCGCCTGCGTTGCCTCGACCTTCACGAACGGCGTCGTCACTGGCATGACGATGGTGGCGGGGATCGCCAATCGGGCAGCATGATAGGCGACCGCTTGCGCATGGTTGCCGGCCGACATCGCAATGACGCCGCGGGCGCGGGCGCTTTCGCTCAATGACGCGAGCTTGTTCAGCGCGCCGCGATCCTTGAAAGAGTTGGTGACCTGCAAATTTTCGTATTTGACGTAGACCTCGGTGCCGGTCATCGCTGAGAGCTTGGGCGCCGGCAGCATGGGCGTGCGCAGCACCTGCCCGGCGATGGTGCGTCGCGCCGCCTCCACGTTTGCAATGGTGATACTCATGCCTTCAGCTCCTCGGGGCGAAAGACGTACTCGGCGATGAGCGGCGGCCGGTGCACGGCTAAGCGCTCGCCCGTCTGGCACAAGCGGAGACCAGCTCGAACTCCCACAAATGACCGTGCCTCCTGCATAAAGAGCGTCTATGCTGGATGCGGCGGATTTGCAGGATAGCAGAATGCCCAGCGAGGACGGTTGCACATGAGCGACGGCGGATCGAGGAAGATCGGCGTCTCCATCGAGGTTAAGCCCCATGCCTACGACCCGATTGCCAACCCGGAACTGTTCGAAGGCGTGTTGGCGCGCCGCTGCATCGCTTTCATGATCGACGTCATCATCATCGGCATTCCAGTCCTGTTTGCGGCGGCCTTCATTTTCATTGTCGGTCTCGTCACGCTCGGCCTGGGCTGGATCCTGTACTGGTTGTTGTCACCCGCGGCCGTGATCTGGGCAATCTGCTACTACGGGCTGACCTTCGGCAGCCCGGCCTCCGCGACGATCGGCATGCGGGTGATGGATATCGAAATGCGGACCTGGTACGGAGCTCCTGCCTACTTCGTCTTGGGCGCGGTTCATGCTGTCGTCTACTGGGTCACAATTTCGTTCTTGACACCGCTGATCCTTCTGGTCGCGCTTTTCAATCAACGGCGCCGGCTGCTGCACGACATGCTGGTCGGCACGATCGTCATCAACACCGGCACTCGTGCCCAGGCGTTGCGCCGTACGTCCGGCCCACAGACATTTGACGAAACGCCCCGCGCGCGCGATCCTGCACGGTGAGATGGAAATGGTACCGGCCCCGAGAGCGCCGTGACCCAGCACTCGCGCAATACCCCCCAATTCTATTTAACGGCGCCCTCGCCGTGTCCGTACCTGCCAGGCCGCGAGGAGCGCAAGGTGTTTACGCATCTCGTCGGCGAGCGGGCCGCTGAGCTCAACGATTTGCTGACGCACGGCGGTTTTCGGCGCAGCCAGTCCATCGCCTATCGGCCCGCCTGCGAACACTGCCGCGCGTGCGTATCGGTTAGGGTGGTAGCCGAGGATTTTCAACCGACGCGAAGTATGCGCCGTATCCTCGATCGCAATCGCGATATCGTCGGCGAAATGCGCACCTCGGTGCCGACCGCCGAACAATATTCGGTGTTCCGCTCCTATCTCGACGCGCGGCACCGCGACGGCGGGATGGCAGACATGACGGTTCTGGATTACGCCATCATGGTGGAGGACAGCCACGTCGAAACCCGTGTGGTCGAATATCGGCGACGGCGGCGGGGAGAGAGCCGCGGGAACGGTGAGCTGCTCGCGGTCGCACTGACCGACGTACTCAGCGACGGGCTCTCTATGGTGTACTCCTTCTTCGATTCCGATCAGGCGTCCCGCTCGCTTGGTACATTCATGATTCTCGACCACATCGCGCGTGCGCGCGAGATGCGGCTCGCCTATGTTTATCTCGGCTATTGGGTCGAGGGCTCGCGCAAAATGGGGTACAAGGGACGCTTCCTGCCGCAGGAACGGCTCACGCCGCACGGTTGGACGCGGGTGGAGCGCTAGCCCAGTATTCGCGCCGCAGCTTAGGTCAGGACTTGGTCCGCGATCAATTTCACGTTGAGCGCAATGATGAGTGCGGCCACGAGCGTCGCGAGCGCCGTGAGCCAGCGCGGCGAAACCAGCGCATTCATCTTCCTACGGTCGGCGGTGAACATCACTAGCGGCACGATCGAGAATGGCAAGGCAAGGCCCAAAACCACTTGGCTGAAGATCAGAAGCTTTGCCGTGCCGGCATCGCCATACCAGATGGTGACGATCGCGGCCGGAACGATGGCGAGCGCACGCGTCACGAGCCGCCGCGCCCAAGCCGGCAACCGGATGTCGATGAAGCCCTCCATGACGATTTGACCGGACAGCGTCGCGGTCACCGTCGAATTGATTCCGCAGCACAGGAGCGCGATCCCGAACAGCGTCGGGGCCATGGCGGAGCCGAGCAACGGCGCCAAAAACGCGTGTGCCTGATCGAGTTCGGCAACCTCCGTCTTACCCGCCTTGTTGAAGGTCGCGGCCGCCAAAATCAGAATCGATGCGTTGATTAATAATGCGAACATCAGTGCTATGGTCGAATCGAGCGTAGCGAGCTTGATCGCTTCGCGTTTGTCCTCGACCGTGCTGCCGAACCGGCGGGTTTGTACCACTCCGGAATGCAGATAGAGATTGTGCGGCATCACTGTCGCCCCGATGATCCCGATTGCGAGATAGAGCATTTCGGGATTGGTTACGAGCTCTGTCGTTGGTGCGAAACCGAGGATTACCTTGCGCCAATCGGGGTGCGCGAGCGCAATCTGAACGGCAAAACAGGCAGCGATGATGCCGAGCAAAGCCACCACGATGGATTCGACCCAGCGGAAGCCCAGATGCTGCATTCCGAGAATAAGAAACACGTCAAGCGCCGTGATGACGACACCGATTTCCAGCGGAATCCCGAACAGAAGATTGAGGCCGATGGCGGTGCCGATCACTTCGGCAAGATCGGTCGCGCAGATGGCGATCTCAGCGAGCAACCAAAGCGGCCAGGACAAGGCCCGTGGAAACGCATCGCTGCAGGCCTGCGCAAGATCGCGGCCGGCCCCGATTCCCAGCCGCGCGCATAGCGCCTGCAGCAGGATCGCCATCACGTTGGAGAGCAGCGCGATGACAAGCAGCGCGTAGCCGAACTTCGACCCGCCGGCGAGCGATGTGGCCCAATTGCCCGGATCCATGTAACCGACTGCGACCAGATAGCCGGGTCCCAGAAAGGCCAGGAGCTTCTTCCATAACGGCCCGCGCGGGCGCGTCGACACCGAGCCAAAAACCTCCGACAGCGAGGGTGTGCTTCGGCTGCGCCGCCAGCCGGGTTCGGGATATGCGGAGGCGGGGGACGATCGCTCTTGCGGCACGGACGACAGGGTCATGGTGAATTTCCGCTTTTGCCCTGGATAGCCTTCTTGCAAGTAATTTGCAATTGCAGGCCGCACGTGGCGAACCATGCGCTTAAGGCCGCTGCCGGGAACAATTGCGACAGTGCCGGATTGAAAGGGCCGCGGGCCTCCTCATGACCTGCTCCACGCCAATCTTTGCTGCCGCACGCGAGGGCACGCGCCCCTGCTTCTGCGCGGCTGCGGTTCTGGCGCTGAGCACAGCTCCGTCGCTCGCGGCCGAGACCGGCAAGAGCGGCGCGTCGGAGGTCGTCTTTCTCGCCCAGGTCATCGTGCTGATGACGGTCGGTCGCCTCTTGGGCGAGATCATGAATCGCATCGGCCAGCCGTCGGTGATGGGCATGCTGCTCGGCGGCCTCATGCTCGGACCTTCGGTGCTGGGCGCGCTGTGGCCGGACTTGCAGCGCGCCATCTTTCCGCCGACAGCCGAGCAGAAAGCCATGCTCGACGGTGTCTCTCAATACGGCATTCTCCTGCTGCTGTTGCTGACTGGAATGGAGACCGACCTCAAGCTTGTGCGAACGGTCGGCAAGGCGTCGCTGAGCATCTCACTCACGGGCGTCGCAGTTCCGTTCATTTGTGGCTTCGGCCTCGGTCAGCTCCTGCCGGAGTGGCTCCTTCCGCATCCGGATCAGCGTTTGCTCACCTCCCTGTTCCTCGGCACCGCTTTGTCCATTTCCTCGATCAAGATCGTGGCGGCGATCGTGCGCGAAATGGGATTTACCCGACGCAACCTCGGACAGATCATCGTCGCCTCCGCAATCTGTGAAGACTCCATCGGCTGGGTGATCATCGCCATCATCTTCGGGCTCGCCCAGGCAGGCACGATCGACGTCGTCAATGTCAGCAAGAGCGTAGTCGGGACGGCCGCGTTCCTGCTTGCGAGCTTCACCATTGGCCGCCGGATCGTCCATTTCCTGATTCGGTGGACGAATGACAATTTCGAAAGCGAATTCCCCGTTATCACGACCATTCTGGTCATAATGGGAGCCATGGCGCTCCTGACGCATTTCATCGGCGTGCACACGGTGCTCGGAGCTTTCGTCGCTGGCGTCTTGATCGGGGAATCTCCGATTCTCACCAAACATATCGACGAGCAACTGCGTGGTCTCATTCTCGCGTTCTTCATGCCTGTGTTCTTCGGCATTGCCGGGCTCTCTGCGGATCTCACGATCTTGAAGAATCCCGCCCTGTTGCTGATGACCGTGGGCCTGATCGCGATTGCGAGCTTCGGCAAATTCGCCGGCGCCTTCATCGGCGGCGAAATCGGCGGACTGAGGCGCCGGGAATCCTTTGCGCTTGCTTGTGGCATGAACGCACGCGGCTCGACCGAGGTAATCATCGCCACGATTGGATTGTCGATGGGCGCGCTCACCCAGGATCTCTTCACAATGATCGTGACCATGGCCGTTGCGACGACCATGGCGATGCCGCCGATGCTGCGCTGGGCGTTGGCGCGGGTGCCGATGAGCAGGGCAGAGAAGCAGCGGCTGGAGCGCGAGGAGTTCGAGGCGCGCGGCTTCGTGTCGAATCTGGAGCGCCTGTTGCTCGCTGTGGACCAGAGTCCAAACGGCAAATTCGCGGCCAGCCTCGCAGGGCTCTTGGCCCGCACCGAAGGCATTCCGATCACCGTCCTGTCGCTGTCACAGAAAGGCAAGTCCGGCCAGAAAGAGGACCTGGAGAAGAAATCGGGCAATCGCGCCGAGGAAACCGTTAAGGCGGCCGCCGACGAGACCCAACCTGCGCAAAAGGGCGAGGACGAGCCATTGCCGGTCGACGTGACGGTTCGCAAACAAGATGCTGGCGCCGGGGAAGCAATCGCTAAGGAGGCGAAAAAAGGCTACGACCTTCTGTTAGTCGGCATCGAGAATACGCGCGGCAAAAGCGGGCACTTTGATGAAGCCGTCAGCCGGATCGCGTCGGCATTTGAGGGCCCGCTCGCCGTCGTCGTGGGGAACGGCGATCACCTCCGGGAGCCACGGCGAGCTTCGCTGCACATCCTCGTTCCGGTCACAGGGAACGAGGTATCGCGTCGCGCCGCCGACGCCGCCGCCGCCATCGCACACGCCTGCGGCGGCATGATCACTGCGCTCTACGTTGCCACTAGCGCCGGAAGCAATGGACGCAAGCGTCGCCCCTTCCGCGCACGTCGGCAGGAGCAGGCCATCATGAAAAATATAATCGAGATGGCGGACCACCGCGACGTCAGGGCAAGGCCCGTCGTCCGGTCGGACGTGGCAGCACGTGATGCGATTCTTGCGGAGGCGAAAAAACAGGCCCCTGACCTCATCATTATGGGCGTCAGCCGCCGCCCGGGCGACAAGTTGTTCTTCGGCGACACGGCGGCGGCGGTGCTCGAAAACTCGCCGGTGTCGATCGTATTCGTTGCGACCTAAAGAGCCTGCGAAATCGCAGTCTTAGAGGGCCGTGTGGCCGCCGGACGAGCCACCCTTCAAGTTGATGGCCGACAAGAACTCCTGACGGGTCACTGCCTTGGTCCGGAATGTTCCCAGCATACAGCTGGTTACCATCGTCACGTCGGATTTATGTACTCCTCTGGTGGTCATGCATTCGTGCGCGGCTTCTACCACCACGCCCACTCCAAACGGCTTGAGTACGCTGTCGAGGCACGCGGCGATCTCGGCGGTCATTTTCTCCTGAACTTGAAGCCGTTTCGAATAGACGTCCACGAGACGGACAAGCTTGGAAATTCCCACAACCCGCTGGCGCGGCAGATAGCCGATGTGAACGCGGCCGATGATCGGCGCTATGTGGTGTTCGCAATGCGATTCGAACCGGATGTCGCGCAGCAAGACGATCTCGTCGTAGCCGGCGACTTCTTCGAAGGTCCGCTTCAAGTACTCGCGCGGATTTTCGAAATAACCTGCAAACCATTCCTCGTATGCGCGCGCGACGCGCGCCGGTGTGCCAACAAGTCCTTCGCGGTCGGGATCATCGCCGGCCCAACGAATGAGCGTGCGTACCGCCTCTTCTGCCTCGGCGCGCGAGGGCCGAACGACGGCGATCTGTCTCGAACCTCGTTTTTTGAGGCGATGATTGAACTTTACGATCTTGTCCATCTGATCTTCCCGGCACCTCGGTGCCTTGAACGATACGGCCCGCTCGACGTGGCTTTTCCCGCATATGGAAGTGCCGCGCAAGGCATCCCTATGCTCTCATTTTCCCTCCCCCTTGCCGCGAAATTGGCCAAACGTATTAGAACGCGGGAACCCCTTCGGCGCCAATCGCCCGGCGTCGGCGCGATTGCCGCGCCAATCGGCAAGCTCGTCGAGCGTGAGCGTGAACGCACGGCCGGCGGTATCGGTCCACGACAGACCCTGCTCGGCCATAAACGTCTTGAGATCGCTGAGGCCTCCGTCTTTGTAGCGTTGCAGCCGCACGCCGCGTCCGCGCGCCATTTCAGGAACCTGATCTAGCGGGAAGATCAGCATCTTGCGGTTCTCGCCGATCGATGCGACGAGCTTGCCCTCCACCATCGCAAGCGCCCGCGCGGCGTCAGGCGTGGCGACGTTGAGCACCTGCTTACCCTTACGGGTATTGGCCAAGCATTCGTCCTCGGGAACAACGAAGCCGCGCCCCTGTGCGCTTGCAAGAAGGAATTTGCGCCCGCCGTGGTGGCGGAAAGCAGCTACCAGATCAGCCTCCTGCTCCAGATCGATAAACAGCCGGATCGGCTCGCCATGGCCCCGGCCGCCCGGAAGCTTTGCCGCGTCCAGCGTGTAGAAGCGGCCATTGCTAGCAAACACCATACACCTCGAGGTGGTCTCTGCGGGGAATGCGAATTTCGGGCCGTCATCCCCCTTGAAAGCAATGCTCGACAGATCGCTCACCGTGCCCCGCAGCGCCCGGATCCAGCCTTTCTCCGAAACCACTACTGTGATCGGCTCGCGCTCGACCAGTGCCTGTTCGATTGCTGCCTCGTCGTGCTCGGGTGCCTCGGCAAACGTTGTGCGGCGCTTGCCCAGCGGGGTCCTGGTAGAGAACTTCGCGCGTACCTCTCTGATCTCAGCTGCGACCTTGCTCCACTGTTCCTTTTCCGAGCCGATGAGCGCCTTGAGGGACTTGCGCTCGGCGCGCAGCCGCTTGTCCTCCTGCTTGATCTCGATTTCCTCGAGCCTGCGCAGGTTGCGGAGCCTCATGTTGAGGATGGCGTCGGCCTGCAGATCGGAGAGCCTGAACGCCCTCATCAGAACCGGCTTCGGCTCATCTTCGTTGCGGATGATCTTGATGACCCTATCGAGATTGAGATAGGCGACGAGGTAACCACCCAATACTTGCAGCCGATGTTCGATCTGCCCGAGCCGGAATTGCGAACGCCGCAACAGCACTTCGCGGCGATGAGCAAGCCATTCGGTGAGGACCTCGGCGAGGCCGATGACCTTTGGGATGCGTCCCCGGACCAGGACATTCATGTTAAGCGGAATGCGGGTTTCGAGTTCGCTCAGCTTGAACAAGGATTCCATGAGCAGTCCGGGATCGACCGCACGCGAGCGCGGTTCGATCACGAGTCTGATATCACTAGCCGATTCGTCGCGCACATCGGCAACGAGCGGCAGCTTCTTCTCGTTGACAAGTTCGGCAAGCCTTTCTACCAGCCGGCCTTTCTGCACCAGCCAGGGGACCTCAGTGACGACGATGAGGTAAGTGCCGTGACCGGTCTCTTCCTTGTGCCAGCGTGCCCGGACCCGAAACGACCCACGGCCAGTGGTATAGGCTTCGGCGATGACGGCGGGGGGATCAACGATGATAGCTCCGGTCGGGAAATCGGGACCGGGCATGTACTTCAATAGCGTGCGGCTTCTGGCATTGGGTGTATCGATCAGGTGAAGAGCAGCGTCGCAGAGTTCGGCCGCATTGTGCGGCGGGATCGCTGTCGCCATCCCAACCGCGATGCCCTGCGACCCATTGGCGAGAAGATTTGGGAAAGCGCCCGGCAGCACCACCGGCTCGTTCTCCGAGCCGTCGTACGTCGGCCGGAAATCGATCGCGTCCTCCTCGATGCCATCGAGCAAAAGGTGCGCAACATCGGTGAGCCGCGCTTCGGTGTAGCGCATGGCCGCGGGATTATCGCCGTCGACGTTGCCGAAATTTCCCTGTCCATCGATCAAAGGATAGCGCTGGGCAAAATCCTGCGCCAAGCGCACGAGCGCGTCGTACACAGCCTGATCGCCGTGCGGATGGAACTTGCCGATGACATCTCCAACCACGCGCGCGCATTTCTTGAATGCGGCGCCCGGATCGAGACGTAACTGCCGCATCGCGTACAAGAGCCGGCGGTGCACCGGCTTGAGCCCGTCGCGCGCGTCCGGCAGCGCGCGCCCGGTGATTGTCGACAGAGCATATTGCAAATAGCGCTCTTCGAGCGCCTGCCGCAGCGCAATCTCTTCGATCTCGCCCTCACGAGGGGGAATCAGTTCCTTGCCCATGCGCAAGAGTTAATGCCCAGCCAAGCCATGAACAAGCGATGAATGAATTAGCCACGCGCTGTTCTGTTTGCGAGGGGTAGATTCAAGCTAATGGCGTTTGGTCGTCGCGTAAGCGGCGATCGGCGAAGCCGATCGACGGATGAACCCGCGGCGCGCCCGGCCGATTCTCAAGACCGCAGCATGCGGTCGTCAAGCGCCAGACGTGGAAGCGCTCGGTCGGCGCTTTCCGAGGAAACCAAGGAGAGTGGAATGCGTGCAATCTTCGTCGCGGCGCTGGTGAGCGTGGGTATCGTCCTCCTCGGCGTCTCGCCGGGCTCGGCTGCGCCGGGCAGCGGTGCCCTAGCAACAGCTGCCAACCTTAACCGGGAAGTCGATCAGTTGCACTGGCGCGGCTATCACTACCGGCATTGGTGGTGGCGGCACCGCTGGCATCATCGCTGATGGTAAGCCCGCCGGAGGGCGGGTCGAACCCCGACCCGCTCTCCTCGGCCACACCCGCTGCACGACGAGCCTCACGCCGCAGCGCGCCGATAAAGCTTGCGCGGGCGTCGGCGAGACTGACCCGGCTCGGCTCGAGCACGCAACGCGCGAGAAAAAAGCCAGTCAGATCAAAGCCGTCGGCGATGTCCTGGGACGAGGGTTCACCGGCGCACGACTCGCGCAGGAAAGGCGGTAGAACCAACAGCTTGTCCTTCCACGCTTCGCCCGCCTGCCGAGATACCGCGCGTCCCGATTTCGGCGATACATAGACGAGATCAGTTTCTACTCCACTCGCCGCGCAGGCCGAAAGATCGAGTCCGAAACCGAGCTCCGCCAGAAGACTCAACTCGAAGCGCACCGTGTCGGGCGCGGCGCGGCGTGGATCGATGAGCCCGTCGAGCAGGTGCACAAGTGCGGCATGAACGTGTGGATGCGGGTCGCGCTCCGGCAGCAGCCGGCAGAGCGCGGCGAGATACGTCATCCCGTAAAGCGCATGGGGGATAGGCAGAAATGAGGCCGCGCGCGCGTCGAGGGCCTCGACCACATAGTGACCGAGATGCTCGTCGAGTCGCGCCCGCCAGATGCAGCTGACGCCATTGCCTGCCTGTAGCACGGGACGCAGTCGCGCGTTCGCGCCACCCCGCACGAGCCCGAGATGGCGCCCGTGTGCACGCGTCATCAGCTCGAGGACTGCATTACCCTCGCCGTGACGCTTGCTGCCAAGCACGATGCCTTCGTCGGTCCACTGCATCGTTAGTTCTCCGGGAACTCAAGTCCCATCCCACGGTAGCGTTCTGGATCTTCGCCCCAACGCTCGCGCACCTTGACGAACAAAAACAGATGCACCGGAGCCTCGATCATGTCGGCGATCTCCTGCCGCGCATCGGCGCCGATCCCCTTGATGGTATGCCCGCCCTTTCCGAGGACGATCTTACGTTGGCTTTCGCGCTCGACATAGATCGTCTGCTCGATACGGATCGAGCCATCCTTGAGTTCCTTCCATGTATCGGTCTCGACCGTCGACTGATATGGCAATTCTTGGTGCAGGCGCAAATAGAGCTTCTCCCGCGTGATCTCGGCCGCGAGTTGGCGCAGCGGCGCATCGGTGATCTGGTCTGCCGGGTAATGCCACGGGCCTTGCGGCACCTGCTCAGCCAGCCAGCGTTTGACATCGGCAACACCATTGCCGGTCAGCGCCGAGATCATAAACGTCGTCGCGAAGCGTACGCGCGCGTTGGCCGCCCGAGCGATCTCGAGCAGCGCAGGTTTCTCCACGAGATCTACCTTGTTGATGAGCAGGATCTTGGTCCGAGCAACCGTAGCGAGCCGCTCGAGCATCGCATCCTCCTCATTGCCGAGACTGCGATGAGCATCGATCAGGACGGCCGCTATGTCTGCATCATCCACCCCCGACCAGGCGCTCGCCACCATCGCCCGATCGAGTCGGCGCTTAGCCGGAAAAATTCCGGGCGTATCGATGAAGATCAGCTGCGAGCCATCAACGATCGCGATCCCGCGCAGCAGCGCGCGCGTCGTCTGCGCTTTGTGCGAGACAATGGCGACCTTGGTTCCGACAAGCGCGTTGATCAACGTGGATTTGCCCACATTAGGCGCGCCGATCAGCGCGACGAATCCGCAGCGTGTCTTTCGCTTTGCGCTCGGCGCAGGAATGTCCTGGCCGCCCTCCCGCGCCGACGAAGCAGACGCGGGGCGAGCGCCTTTCGTGTCAGAGGCGATCGGTTTTGACACCGGCGCGCGACAGCATAGCGGCAGCGGCGGCTTGCTCCGCGGCCCGCTTGGAGCGACCCAGCCCCTCGGCCGGCGCCAGATGGGGAAGCTCCACCGCGACGCGGAATTCCGGATTGTGGTCCGGGCCCTTGCGCTCGACCTCGCGGTAGGCCGGCGTTGGCATTCCGCGCGCCTGCGCCCATTCCTGCAACACCGTCTTCGAATCGCGCAGCGGCCGCGACGGCGTGCGCATGCGTTCGCTCCAGAGCCGTTCGACGAGCGTTGCGGCGGCGGGATATCCGCCGTCGACGAACACTGCTCCGATCAGCGCCTCGCAAACGTCCGCCAGGATTGCAGGGCGGCCCCGGCCTCCGGCATGGGCTTCCGACGCACCGAGCCTGATCACCGCGCCGAGATTTATCGCCCGGCCGACATCAGCGCAGGCCTCCCTGCGCACGAGGTCGGCGAGACGACGCGACATTTCCCCTTCGTCCGCTCTTGCAAAAGTCCGGAACAGCATATCGGAGATGATTAGGCCGAGCACGTGATCCCCGAGAAACTCGAGCCGCTGATAGGACGAGGCGCGGTTGCGCGCCCCGCTCAGCGCAGAGATGTGCGTGAGCGCCTGCTCGAGCAGCGCGCGATCACTGAACCGATAGCCAATGTGCTCCTCGAACGCCGCGAGATCGCGGCGACGCCGACGCTCCTTCGGACTGGGCTTTGGACGGGGTTCGGCAGCGGTTGGACGGGACGGTTCACCGGCGGTTACCGCGCTAGGCGCTTCGATGGGAGCTGATTTCCGTGCTCGACCGCGGCTCATCTTACAATCGTGAAAAGCCGGTTCCAGCGGACGGCCCACGGCCAGCGCCACACCATCCAGGCGTGCTCGCCTTCGCGGATCGAGAAAAAGATGATCTGGGCGCGGCCGACGATGTTCTCGAATGGCACGTAGCCCACCTGGCTGAGCACGCGGCTATCGGTGGAGTTGTCACGATTGTCGCCCATCATGAAAAAATGACCGGCGGGGACCTGATACACCGGGGTATTGTCGTAGAAGCCGTTGTCCACGAGATCGAGCGTCGTGTAGCTCACCCCATTCGGCAACGTTTCGCGCCAGCGCTTCACGCGCGTCGCGCGCGTGCCTTCTTCGGTCTCGATAAAGTCGTCAACGCGCTCGCGCTTAACGGGCTCGCCATTGATATGCAGCACGCCGTCGATCATCTGGATACGGTCGCCGGGTAAGCCGATCACCCGCTTGATGTAATCGGTCGAATCGTCCTTGGGCAATCGGAACACGACCACGTCACCGCGATTGGGCTGCGATGCCCAGATGCGACCAGGAAACAGCGGCGGTGAGAACGGCAGCGAGTAGTGGCTATAGCCATAGGAATATTTCGACACGAAAAGATAGTCGCCGACCAGCAGCGTCGCCTTCATCGAGCCAGAGGGAATATTGAAGGGTTGGAAAAGGAAGGTGCGAATGACGAGCGCAATGATGAGGGCGTGAAAGATTACGCGCCCGGTCTCGGCAATCCCGCCCTCTTTTTTCTTCGCCATTGATGTCACGCTCATCTGCCTCTCGTCCATCTGCCTCTGCGTCCTTTTGGTGGTGCGCGCCCCGCGGTGCCGCCCGAGTCGGCGACCCCGTCCACCGCTATGGAAATCACCTTATTTTCAGCGTGTTAGTCCTTCGGAGCCGCGTCGCACCCCCCAATCGCCGCGACCTTCCTCCGCCGCGCCCTTGTAGCGGCTCGCGAACAAAGGCGCAAACGTTGGCAAATATGGGGTTGGCAACCTGGGCCGGCAATCATCGCACTCGCCGTGGAGCTATCCAAGCGCCGTACAAAAGGTCCGGAAGAACAAAGGGCATCGAAAACTATAGGGCGGGCGTGATCGGCACCGCCGAGATTATCACGAGCGCCTGCGCCATTGGACCTTCATCGGTGAGGGTCACATCAATGCGCGCCTCACAGCCCGCCGGCGTAATAGCTTTCAGGCGCGCGAGCGCCCCGCCGGTGAGTCTCATGGTCGGGCGGCCTGATCGAAGATTGACCACGCCCATGTCCCGCCAGAATACGCCCGCACGCAGACCGGTTCCGAGCGCCTTCGCGCAGGCTTCCTTGGCGGCGAAGCGCTTTGCATACGTCTCCGCCCTCCTGGCGCGGCCTTCAGCTTTCGCCCGTTCAGCGGCGGTGAAGATGCGAGTGAGGAATCGCTCGCCGTGCCGCTGCATCGTTCGCTCGATGCGGCGCACATCGATGAGATCCGAGCCGACGCCGAGTATCACGTACGCCCCCGATCGATCGCCGTGCGCATGGCTCTCACAGCCTCGGCGAGACCGCAAAAGACCCCCTCCCCGATCAGAAAATGCCCGATATTGAGTTCGACGACCTCGGGCAATGCCGCGATCGCCTCGGCAGTGGCAAAGTTCAGGCCGTGGCCGGCATGGACCTCGAGACCGAGACGCCGAGCCAACTGCGCGCCATGGCTGATGCGCCGCCATTCGGCCTGTGCGGCTGGCATCCGGTTTTCGGCAACGGCGTCGCACCACGCCCCGGTATGAATCTCGATTACCGGTGCACCGATGGCAACCGCTGCCTGGATCTGCCGTGGCTCGGCGGCGATGAACAACGAGACGCGAATGCCGGCACCCCGCAATCTGGTCACGACGGAGGCTACTGTGTCCTGCTGGCCGGCTACATCGAGGCCGCCCTCGGT
>Ga0126381_100000261_pt1 | contig 58273 bp, 54 predicted proteins | sample PanSoiMetPlot_28_FD_96465 | JGI IMG/M metagenome (GOLD analysis project Ga0126381, IMG submission 96465) | Tropical forest soil microbial communities from Panama - MetaG Plot_28 | ecosystem: Environmental > Terrestrial > Soil > Tropical forest > Bulk soil | place: Panama | collected 2016-02-17 | reverse complement strand
TTACTAATTACTAATTACTAATTACTAATTACTAATTACTAGTTGCTAATTACTCATTGCTTATGCCCCTCCGCCGACTCAAGACCTACACCGCGCAAACCGGCTACGTGTATCAGTATTATTTTGTCGGCAAGCGTCCGGCGCTGGGTAACGATCCCGAAGCGCCCTCGACGGAATTCATCTTCGACGTTACTTCCGATCGCAAGACCACATTCGCGGTCAGCATCTTCCTGTTGCCACAGGCGCTCGAATCATGGCTCGCAAGCCGCGGCCGAGCACTTACGGAACCGGAGCAGTATGCCGCGGTAAAGCTGCGCCTGATGCAGGCCTTCGACGAAGTTCCTGACATGCTCCATGAGGGCCGCCGGCTGCGGCTCGACGCTGAGTTGCTGCCCTCCTTGCTTCAATCCATTGGCGTCGACTGATGCTTCGTAATCTGCCGTGAACCCGGATGTTTTTGGGACGAGTACCTCGTTGGTTGCTGTACAGGGAAGGCCAATCCGGCTCATAATCAAGTTGCCAAGGAACAGCATGGCGATGTTTCAGCAGTTGCCACAACCAGATCGTAAGCGATCGAGCATCTCGATGCTCGCCTCGTTTGCCCTGCAGCTTCTCGTCCTGATCGCGCTGCTGTGGCAGGCCGCTCCCGTCTTCGTTACACCCTCGGACGCCCAGCTCGGCATACCAGGGTCGTTCGGCTCACAATCGATCGTTTACGTCGCGCCCATCGGTCCCGAGCAGCCCAAACCTGAGCCGGATCGCGCGCGCCTCACGCTGCGCGCGGCAGCTGCCCCCAAGTCTAAGCCGCCCAAAGCTGAGCCGAAGCACGAAGACCTAGCCGCGAAGGCTGCGGACAACGCGCCGGAGCAGACCGCGCGTGGCGGATCGCCCTTCGGACGCATTCCGGGCAGCCCGCTCAGTACCGATGAGGTGGTTCCCGCCTTCCCCGACGTTTATCCCGATCCTCCGGTCTCGCGCGCCGACCTGCCTGTAGGAATCCAGGGTGATGTGATCGTCGAGGTGACCATTGACCCGCGCGGAAATGTCGTCGATACGAAGTTGCTTCAAGGCATCGGATACGGCATCGAGCAGAAGGTCCTGGAGGTTTTACAACGCTGGCACTTTCATCCGGCCATGCGCGACGGCGTGACCATCGCCTCGCAACACATCGTGCACTTCCACTACCCTAGCTAGCCGATCCAAGCCCTGTTTTTCCTCCTACTTAGCCATGTGACGCAGATCACAGGGGCGAGTGACGTTCATACTCGGTCTGCCAGGCATTACCGCTATACTTAAACTCAGCAGGAACGGGTAAGCGTGACCGTTCATGGGGTTTATGCCACTACTTTGGCTTCGAGTCGCGGTGGTTTGTTATGGCGTGGGGCTGCTGTACTCTCTGCTATTGCTCAGTAAACGCGGCAATCTGCTGGCCAAGGTTGTGGAGCCGGCGGTCGGCCTCGGCCTCATCTTTCATTTCGTCTCGCTCGTCGAATCGACCATTCTGATCGGGCACCTCTCCCCAGCCTCGGTCCACTTTTCCGAATCGCTTCTGGCTTTTCTTGCCATGGTGGTGTTCTTCGTATTCTTTGTCGGCTATCGCACCACCTCGCCCGGGATCGTGATCTTTCCCATTGTCTTCTTACTGACATTTGCTTCGGCGATTGGCCAGAAGCCGGTGACTCTCTCGTCGCCTGCTCTTCGCAGCGGTTGGATCTTTGTGCACATTGTGCTGATCTTCACTGGATACGCCGGGCTCTTTCTCAGCTTCGGCGCCAGTCTGCTGTATCTGGCGCAAGAGCGCGCGTTGAAGTCGAAGAAGCCGACCCCGCTGGTGAACTGGCTGCCGCCGTTGCAGACCATCGATGACATCGGCTATCACGCCCTGCTCTTCGGATTTCCGTTCATGACCTTCGGGATCCTGACCGGCTCGGTGCTGGCCATCGAGAAGTATGGGCCAATGTTCTTCACCGATCCGAAGATCGTTTTGTCGTTCATCATGTGGGCGGTGTACATGCTGCTGCTGTACACCCGCTGGACTGCGGGCTGGCGAGGACGGCGCGCGGCATTTCTGGCGACCATTGCCTTCGTTATAGCGCTCGGCGCGTGGGCTGCCAACAATTTCAGCCGCGTGCACAGGTTTATCGCCTCATGAACCTCGTCGTCATCGGCGTGAATCACCGGACCGCACCCGTCGAGGTGCGCGAGCAGTTCGCCATTCCGGAATCGCGCCTGGCTGAGGCGGTGAAGGAGCTGGCCTCCTATCCCGGCGTCGAAGAGGGCATGATCGTTTCTACCTGTAATCGTGTGGAGCTGCTGGCGCGCACGGTGAACGGCTCCGCCGATCTTAACGGCTTCATGCGCCAGATATACGGTTTTGACCCGGCACAGTACGGTGAGCATCTCTATGAGCATCGTGAGCGCGATGCTGTGAGGCACGTCTTTCGTGTGGCGTCCAGCCTCGACTCGATGGTGGTCGGCGAGCCGCAGATCCTGGGTCAGGTGAAAGAAGCTTATGCCACGGCCCGTGCCGTAGGAGCGGTGAATTCGCAGCTCGACGCGCTGCTGACTCGCGCGTTTGCCGTCGCCAAACGTGTGCGAAACGAAACCGCGGTGGCGACTTCGGCTGTGTCGGTTGCCTCGGTCGCGGTCGACCTGGCCAAAAAGATCTTCGGCAACCTGCAAGGGAAGAGCATTTATCTGGTTGGCGCCGGCAAGATGTGCGAGCTCTCGGCACGCCACCTGCTTGCGCATGGGGCAAAGCAGATTTACGTTGCCAACCGCACCTTCGATCGCGCCGCTGGGCTGGCGAAGAAGTTCAACGGCGAAGCCATTCCATTCGACCAGCTCTACGAGACCATACCGCAGGCCGACATCGTCATCAGCTCAACCGGCGCGCCGCATGCCATCTTCCGCAAAGAGCATGGCGAGCGATTCCTGAGCCGCCGCCGCAACCGTCCCATGTTCTTCATCGACATCGCCGTTCCGCGCGACATCGACCCGGAGATGAACAAGCTGGATGGCATCTTCGTCTACGACATCGATGATTTGCAGCAGGTCGTGTCGGCGCACGTTGCGGACCGCCGCGCCGAGGCCGATCGCGCCGAAGCCATCGTGCAGATGGAGGTCGACAAGTTCCAGGCGCGACTGCAGACGCTCGACGTCGTGCCGACCATCGTCTCGTTGCAGGAACACCTGGAGACCGTCCGGCAGGCGGAGATCGATCGCGTGCGCGGACGGCTGGGCGAGCTCTCGCCCGAACAGGAGCTCGCGGTGGAAGCTCTGAGCCGCGGCATCATCAACAAGATCATGCACACACCCATCACCACACTGAAGACCGCAGCCCGCGAGTCGTCGGAAGTTACAACCGTCGTTGATCTCGTCCGCCGCTTATTCGGCCTGCGGGAAGCAAAGGCATCCCGAGCCGATGACGACGCCAGTGTCATAACCAGCGAAAAAACGGGGACGCGAAGCTGATGGCCCGCCTCCGGATTGGCTCACGCGGATCGCAATTGGCGCTTTGGCAGGCCAACCACATCTCGTCGCTGCTGCGCGAGCGCGGGCACGAGGTGGAAATCGAAATCATCAAGACCACAGGCGACAAGATCACCGACGTTTCGCTGGCACAGGTCGGCACCAAGGGGATGTTCACGAAAGAGATCGAAGAGGCTCTCGCCGAGGGGCGTGTCGATCTTGCCGTGCACAGCCTGAAAGATCTGCCGACGGAATTGCCGCCGGGCTTCGAGCTGGTGGCGATTACAAAGCGGGTGAATCCCCGCGACGTCTTCCTCTCCGTCAAGCACGACAGTCTAATGTCACTGCCGAAAGGGGCGCGAGTGGGTACGAGCAGCCTTCGCCGCCAGGCACAGATCAAGGTGGTGCGGCCCGATCTGGTGATTCACGCCTTGCGCGGCAATGTCGACACTCGCGTTCGCAAGCTGGAAGAAGGCGAATACGACGCCATTATCCTGGCCGCGGCGGGCCTGACGAGGCTGGGCAAGACGCAGCTGGTGAAGGAAGTGTTGTCGGAGGAATTCATGTGTCCGGCGGCGGGGCAGGGAGCACTGGGGATCGAGATCCGAGCCGGCGATGAGACGATGCGCACGCACCTGAGTTTTCTCGACGATCCCGCGGCGCGTGCCGCAACCACGTGCGAGCGCGCGCTGCTGAACAAACTTGGCGGTGGCTGCCAGGTTCCCATCGGCGCGTTTGCCGTTGCTAAGGACGATGCTCTGCGCCTGACCGCGATCGTGGCGCGGCCGGACGGCTCGACGATTCTGCGCGAAACACAGAGCGGCACTGATCCGGTTGCGCTGGGCGAGCTGGTAGGCGAGACTCTGCTGCAGCGCGGGGCAACTGAGATCCTGGAAGATGTCTATGGCGCGGCCGTCAGCGCGCCGCAACAGCCGTGAGAAGACACTTGTCAGTTGCCGGTTGTCCGTTGTCGGTTAGAGTGCATGGGTCAGCATCAATTCAAGTTCCGTAAAGTCTCGTAGGCCTGTTGCCGCCCGCATTGCAAATCGCGAACACATGGTCAAACTTCGCAAGCTTGCTTCCGCCGCGCAATCCAAGCCTCTCAGCGGATGCCGCGTCTTAGTGTCCCGTGCGAAGGAGCAGGCCGGATCCCTGTCTTCCGTTCTACGCGAGTTGGGATGTGAGGTCATCGAAATCCCGTTCATCGCGATCCGCAGACCCAGCTCCTACGCACCGCTTGATACCGCACTGCAAAACCTGGCGAGCTACGACTGGCTCATCCTCACCAGCGTCAACGGGGTCAAGTCGCTCTTTGAGCGCATGACAAAGAAGAAGCTCGATGGCTCCGCACTTGCACGGTTGAAGATTGCGGCCATCGGCCCGGCAACGAAATCGGCAATCGAAAAGCATGGCCTGCCGGTGGCGGTGACGCCCAAAGAGTACGTGGCCGAGTCGGTCGTTATGGCGCTGCGGCAGCGCGTGAAGGGCAAGCGTGTGCTGCTGGTGCGGGCAAAGATTGCGCGCGACGTTATCCCGCGCGAGCTGCGGAAGTCCGCCGCGGTGGTCGATGTGGTGGAAGCATACGAGACCGTGACGCCGAAGTCTTCCGCGACGAAGTTGCGGGCGATTCTGGCGAGCAAGATGCGCCGGCCGCACGCAATAACGTTCACCAGTTCTTCGACGGTAAAGAATTTTGTCGATCTGCTGAGCTTGCGAGGGGCGCGGTCGGCCTTAAAGAAGACAAGCGCAAATCATGGAGTCCACACCGCCTCCATCGGACCGGTGACGTCGGCCACTCTGCGGGGATTCGGCTTGCCGGTCGACATCGAGGCCAGTGAGTACACCATGCCGGGCCTGGTGGAGGCTATCGTGCGCTATCGCGAGGGCATGCGGAATTCGCGCCGGCTGTAGTGCCGCGCTTACTTCCGGCAACTGGCGCAATAGCCGCCAATCTCAAAACGCGCGACCAGGATGTGGAAGTGGCAGTCGCGTTCGACCTGGCCTTTCACGCGGTCGAAGAGGTCGCTCTCAAACTCCTGCACCTTGCCGCAGCGCAGGCAGGTCATGTGCATGTGATCGCGTTGCGGACGGCGCTCGTAAAAGTGGCCTTCGCCCTTGACGTGCAGCAGGTCGAGTTCATCGACCAGGCCGTGCCGCTTCAGCAGACCCAGGGTGCGATAAACCGTCACGCGATTAATGTCGGGATCGGCCTTAACCGCTTTGCGGAGGATCTGCGCCGCGTCCAGATGCTGACTGGCGGTTTCAATGATTTCGAGGATGATCCTGCGCTGACGCGTCATGCGGATTCCCCGGGTCAACAGGGCCGTTTGCAGCGCACCAGGTGCTTCGGTCTCGGGCAGCGGCATTTTGTCTATCCCACCTTTGTTGCAGTCGTACTGCAATTAAGTTGCAACAAAATCTGCTTATAGCTCTTGTAGTTATTCCCGTATACCAGTGTAATAGTAAGTAACAAGATGCAACTGAGTTGCAACTATAATTACAGTTTCAAGTATAGCGATCTTCTTATTTTGCGGTCAACTTCAGTTCATAGATTGGCGGAGTTTTGATGGCCTCTTCTGGAATATTTTTCTTTGCGAAGAACTTTGCCTTGGCTGTCTTGTTCTTGCCTGCAATATTCCTTGTTGCTCCGAAGTGCGCCCTGGCGCAGGAGCGACCGTACTTTGTCGTCTACTCGCAGGACATGGAGGAGCCGGGGAACCTCGAAATCGCGTCCTATAACATCACGGCTACGCCGAGTGGTGGAGATGCGTTTGTTGGCTCAAGTGTCGAGCTGGAATATGGGATCAAGACGTGGTGGACCACGGAGTTCTACCTGGACGGGCAGGCGACGTCGAACCAAAGCACCATCTTTACCGGCTTCAAGTGGGAGAACCGCGTTCGTCCGTTAATGGGCGAGCACTGGATCAATCCCGTGCTGTATGCCGAGTTTGAAGACATCAGCGCCGACAAGACGCCGCGCGAGGTGGTGGGTCACGACGGAAACGATGATTTTCTCGTGCCCAACGGGCTTGCTCGCCTCGACAATCAGCGCGAGATCGAACTGAAGCTGATCCTGGGAAGCAACACCCACGGCTGGAACATCAGTGAGAACTTCATCGCCGAGAAGAATCTGCAAGCCGGTCCCTGGGAATTCGGTTATGCGCTTGGGGTCAGCCGTCCACTGGCGCTGGCGGCAAGTGCGAAAGAGTGCACCTTCTGCCGCGAGAAGTTCCAGGCCGGAGCTGAGATGTACGGCGGGCTTGGCGACTACAACAGCTTCGGAACGAACTTCACCTCGCAGTATCTCGGCCCCACTCTGAACTGGACCGCACCTAACGGTATGACCTTCGCGGTCTCGCCGCAGTTCGGCCTCAACAGCTACAGCTTGCCGTTTCTGTTCCGCTTCTCGGTCGCGTACGAAGTGGAACAGGTCTTCAGCCATTTTCGCCGGAAATTGTAGAGGCTCGGATCAAACCTGATGATGACCTCACGCAAAGCGATCGTTTGCAGCCTCGGAATTCTCTTCCTCTCGTCACTGGTATTTGCCACATCGAACGGTGCCTGGCTGGCCAAAGTTCCCGCGCGTGACCGTGAGAAGGTCAATCCCTACCACGACCAGCCGGATGCAGTCGCGGCCGGCCGGCGCGTCTTCGTCGATCACTGTGCGCAATGCCACGGAAAAGACGCACAAGGCACGGACAAGCGCCCCTCACTGCGAACGGCGCGCGTGCAGCAGGAGGCGACCGAAGGCGAGCTGCACTGGTTGCTGGTGCACGGCAGCATGGGAAATGGAATGCCGTCATGGTCGAAGTTGGGCGATCCGCAGATCTGGCAAGTCATCACCTACGTGCGATCGCTCGGAGAACAGGAGGCGCCGCCACGGTCAGAAGCCGCGAAGTAAACGGTGATCTTCCTCCTTGTAAAATAAAGGCCGGGAGGAAGAACCTTGTCATTGCGACCGCGCCACATAGTCTCGTTTTTCCTGTTATTAGCTACGACATCATTCATCTCGCTCACGCCTTCTTTCGGCCAACAGCCCACGTTCCGTAATGCGCCCGCATCGGCGAGTGACATGAAGAACCCTTACGCCGGCAGTGCCACCGCCGCCACTGCGGGAAAGAAGCTCACCGCTCAGAACTGCGCGCAATGCCACGGCAATAATTTGCAAGGCATGGGGCCGGCGCCGGCACTCGATACGGCGTCCGTCCGCAATGCGAAGCCGGGTGAGCTGTTCTGGTTCATCAGCACAGGGAAGATCGCTTCCGGAATGCCCTCATGGTCCAACCTGCCCAAACAACAGAGATGGCAGATCGTGACGTTCCTGCAATCACGGTCAACCGAAAAGGCGTCGAAGTAACGAGATCTGTTAAGGGCGGCTGCGAAAAATGCAAACCACCTCTGTAGCAGGGTGGCGAAATCCGCTATAACAGAATGGTGAGTGCAAGCAATCCTTTCCTTGCTCCCCGGACGGTGCTGATCACGGGCGCCTCCAGCGGAATCGGTTTAGAGCTGGCGCACCTGTTCGCGCACGACGGCTACCGGCTTGTTCTGGTGGCGCGCAGCCGCGGTGGGTTGCGAGAGCTGGGCGACGACCTGCAATCCCGCTACAGCGTCGAAGTGCGAGTCTCGCCGAAGGACCTCGCCCATCCCGCGGCGCCGGGCGAACTCTACCAGGAGCTGCAGGAGGCGGGCATTGTTCTGGATGTGCTGGTGAATAATGCCGGTTTCGGCGGCAGCGGTTCGTTCCTCAGGACCGACTGGAACAACGAAGCCGAGATGCTGCAGGTGAACCTGGTCGCGCTGACCCATCTGACAAAACTGTTTCTTCCGCAGATTCGCGCGCGCGAGGGCAAGCTGCTGAATGTGGCCAGCGTGGCAGGATTTCTCCCCGGGCCGTTCATGGCGGTGTACTACGCCAGCAAGGCGTACGTTATCAGCTTGAGCGAAGCGCTGGCCGAGGAACTCAGTGGAACCGGCACGACGGTCACCTGCCTGTGCCCCGGGCCGGTGGCGACGGGCTTCCAGAAGCGCGCGGGGACCGAATCCAACGAGATGATGAAAAGCCCATTGCTGGTCGATGTGCGTGAAGTGGCGCGCGCAGGCTACGAGGGCATGAAGCAGGGAAAACGGCTGGTGATCCCCGGCTGGAAGAACCGTTTTGTCGTGGAGATGCTTCGCGCCTCACCGCGGAGCGTGGCAACGAAGATGGTCAGCAGGATGCATGAGAAGAAGCAGTAGTCAGCATTCAGCCCTGAGAGATTATTGCGAAACCCGTCCACAGCCGTCCACGTCCACACCCTGCGACTGATTACACGGATTGAATGCTGAGTGCTGACTGCTGATTGCTTCCTTACAGCCCAAAAAGCTCTCGCAGCCGTTTCGTCTGGGCGCGGCTTACGGGAATCTCGGTCTGCTTTTTGTCTTCCATACGAATCTGGTAGGAGCTCTTGAACCAGGGAACCACTTCTTTGATGCGGTTGATGTTCACCAGATAAGAGCGATGGGCGCGCCAGAACAGGTTGGGGTCGAGTGAGTCGAGCAGCTCTTCCAGCGTGCGGCAGTTTGACTGGCCTTCCATTGCGGTCGCAACCACGGTGATGATTCCGTCCTGAATGGACGCGTAACAGATGTCCTTCTGATCGACAAGGAAGAGCCTTCCGGCAGCCTTCACCAGCACTTTGGCAGCGGGTGAGCGTTGCTGCTGCTCCAGCATCTTGACGATGGTACCGATCTGGTCGGTTGACGATCCTGCGCTCTCCAGCTTGTGACGGACCTTCTCGACAGCTTTTGAAACGCGCTTGCGATCGAAGGGTTTCAGCAGGTAATCGACGGCGTTCACTTCGAACGCCTTCACGGCATACTGGTCGAAGGCGGTGGCGAAGACGATCTGCGGCAGCGCGACTTTTCGGTCCAGGAGTTTCTTGATAACGCCGAAACCGTCCAAGCCTGGCATTTGCACATCAAGGAAGACCAGGTCGGGCGAGAGCTCCTTCACCAGATTGACGGCTTCGACACCATTCTTGCCTTGCGCTACGACATCGACATCGAGGTCGCGCAGGAGAAAAGCGAGTTCGTCGCGCGCAAGCTGTTCGTCGTCAACAATGACTGCTGACAGGGCCATTCAGTCTCCTGAACTCAGAATACAGCAATGACAAATATACCGGGCAGTGGCGCGCGGACCAAACGGCGTGGCTAAGCGAGCAGCCCTTTACGAACGGCGTGTATGTAGTCGACAGGAGCGGGAGTGCTGCCGCTGCGACGGATCTCCAGCGAAATCTGGCCACGGTGATGGGCGGCGTGAAGAATGAGCTGGTTCAGGACTTCAGCGACCGAGTTGCTCCACGCTTCGCCCCTGGAGTTCTTGTAGCTGCAGGACTGCGCAAGATCGGCTTCCGACAACCCGCCGAGATAGGCTTGCCACTCTCGCTCCAGCTCCTGCAACTGCGAGTCGCAGTCGGACAGGGAAGCCTGCGGCCAAACCGCGGTGCGTTGCGGAGACCCCTGCAGACGGTCGAGCCATAACCATTGCGCGGCGATGATGTGAGTGAGCAGCTTGACTGCCGGGTCAGGCGGAGCAGGCAACTCGCTCAAGACGCGAAGCTGTTCACGGTTGGCCCAGGAATCGTATTTGAACTGGTGCCGCAAATGATCCAGGAGAGTCATGCCATTTTGGATTGTCGCAGGATGAATTTGGATTCGAGGCGGCCATTGCCGGCGCTGCTTTGGCTGACAGCCGAAAGCGGGTAGCCTTCCACTGTCGTACACTAATTTCAATAATGGTCGTCATCTACGGCATTCATGCGGTCAGCGAGGCGCTGAAGTCCGGTGCGCGCAGCTTTGAATATGTCGGCATCGCGCGCGAGCGGCACGATCAGCGCGTGCAGCGACTGATCGACGACTGCCGCGCCAGCGGGGTTCAGGTCCGCTTCCTGCCGCGCGAGCAACTCGATCGCACCGCCAACACCAACATGCACCAGGGCGTGATCGCCGTCACCAGCAGCAAGCAGTACGCCGATGTCGACACGTTACTGGAACAGCGCCACGGCGAGTACAGCTTTCTGGTTGTGCTCGACGGCATTGAGGATCCTCACAACCTGGGAGCGTTGATTCGAACTGCCGACGGGGCCGGGGCCGATGGCGTGATCATTCCCGAGCGCCGCGCCGTCGGGCTTACCGGGGCAGCGGTAAAGGCATCCGCGGGGGCGTCCGAACATCTGCCGGTGGCACGGGTGACCAACATATCGCGCACGCTGGATGAACTGAAAGAGCGCAATGTGTGGACTGTGGGCCTGGACGAACGTGGAACGCAGAGCTACGACGAGCTGGACTTCAACATGCACTGCGCCGTGGTGCTTGGCGCGGAGGGCAAAGGGCTGCATGATCTGGTCCGTAAACGCTGCGACTTCCTGGTGTCGATTCCGATGCTGGGGCATGTGCCGTCGCTGAATGTTTCGGTTGCGGGCGCGGTGGTGATGTACGAGGTGGCGCGCCAGCGTCGCGCAGGGCAGAAGGCCGAGAGGTCCAGGTCTTCGCGATGAAGTCGAGGGCTTCCGCTTTGCTGTTCTGTGTGCTGGCCGGGACCCTCGCGTTTGCCATTGACCGGGAAGCCTTCACCATTACGCACTATCAACTCGAAGTGCAGGCCGACCGGCACACCCATGTGATGGCGGTGGAAGGCAAGCTCACGCTGCGCAACGACGCGAACACTCCTGAAAAGGTCATCGCGTTGCAGGTATCCTCATCGCTTGCGTGGAACAGCATCACACTGGATAACAAGCCGCTGCAATGGCTGAGCGACGATTACACGTCCGACATCGACCACACCGGCAGCCTGTCCGAAGCGATCATCGCCCTGCCCAATGCCGTAGCCAGCGGCTCGTCCATAACCCTTAACGTGCAGTACGGCGGCACGATCACGCAGGATGGGACGCGACTGACGCGCATAGGCGCGCCTACCGATGTCGCGGCGCGCAACGAGTGGGACCAGATCAGCGATGCTTTCACCGCCGTGCGCGGACTCGGGTATGTGGTCTGGTATCCGGTCGCCATTGAAGCGGTGAGCATGAGCGACGGCAATGCGGTGTTTGACGCGATCGCGGCCTGGCAGCAGCGTCACGCGCGCAGCGAGTTCGATGCGCGGATCATCGTACTTGGGGCCAGCACGGAGTCACTTTGCATAGCCTTCAATAGCACGGTTTCAAGCTGTGGCGAGAGCCGCGAGGCGCCAGATTCCAGTTCGCCTGATGCTTCGGCGGGGAAGCTGAAGGAGTTCAGTAATACGTTAAGCCTGGCCGGGATGAACGAAGTGGTTCCGGCCTTCGCAGTTGCGAACTACACTTCTCTGGATCGGCCCACGATCTCGCTGCTGCATGTGGCCGATCACACACAACTGGCACGCGATTACGCACTGGCGGCGGAGGCCAATGATCCCTTGCTGCACGACTGGCTGGGTGAACCCGCGCAACCTGCCCGGGTGGTAGAGTTGACCGACCCCGACGCCAATCCATACCAGAGCGGGGCGGTGCTGTTCACGCCTCTGCGGGAGGCACCTACGCCGACGCTACAGCTCCTCTTGCTGCCGACGCAGGTTGCCGCGCGCTTTCAGACTCCGCATGCGTGGATACAAGAAGGACTGCAAAGATTCCTGCAAACGGTCCTGGTAGAGAAGCGCTCCGGACGCAAAGCGGCATTAGAGTTTCTCGACGAGTACCGCGAGCCGCTGGTAAAGGCGGAAGAAGCCGCGCATCCCAAGGCCGACGCTTCGAAGCCGGCATCGGAGGCGCGCGCCGCCGACAATACGCTGCTCAATACGAGCGATGAGCTCTATCTCCGCGGCAAAAGCAGCTTCGTCTTCTGGATGCTGCGCGACATGCTGGGCGAACCGGCGATGCAGAAGGCACTCACGTCGTATCACCCTGGCGCGGACAAGGACCCAAGCTATTTGCAGCGGCTGCTCCAGACGACGTCAAAGCGCGATCTGGAGTGGTTCTTCGACGATTGGGTGTATCGTGACCGCGGTCTGCCTGAGTTTCACGTTTCGTCGGTGTATGCCAGGTCTCTGCTGAGCGAAGACAAAAACTTCCTTATAACAGCCATCATCGAAGACCGAGGAGCTGCGGGCGCGGAAGTGCCTGTACTGGTGCAGACCCCGTCCGGGGAGAAAACGGTCCGCATTCTGGTGAAGGCGGGAGAGAAGGGAACAGGCCGTCTGGAGGCGCCGGTCGCGCCGGATAAGGTCACGGTCAACGATGGCAGCGTGCCGGAAGCGAACGTCGGGAACAATGTGTATGACGTTCCGCCGCCGCAGAAGGAATGAATTTTAGCCGGAGAGACACAGAGACACAGAGGAAAAACGCTTGGTGGTAGTTTCGGATCGCGGGAAAGGGCTATAAGGCCCGCCGGGTGGGTAAGCGGTTTCCTTTTGATATAGAGTTCCTCTGTGTCTCTGTGTCACTGAGGTAAACAAGAAAGCGCATGAGCTACATACAATTTCTCGGCGCCGCCGGAGTTGTCACGGGATCGAAGCACCTGATCCACGTAGATAACGGTGGAAGCCGCCCACTTCAAGTTCTGGTCGATTGTGGACTCTTCCAGGGACAGAAGGAATGGCGTGAGCGTAACTGGCAGGATCTGCCTGTCGCGGCGAAGACCATTGACGCAGTCATCCTCACCCACGCGCACCTCGACCACTCGGGGTGGATCCCGCGTCTGGTCAAACAGGGATTTCACGGAGCGATTTACGCCACACAAGCCACGATCGATTTGTGTAGCATTCTGCTGCCCGACTCCGGCCATCTGCAGGAAGAAGACGCCGAGTTCTACAACAAGCAGCACGCATCGAAGCACCATCCCGCGCTGCCGCTTTACACCATGGAAGAGGCGCAACAGTGCATGGAGTTGTTCCGTGCGATCAACTTCGGTGAAAGCAAACAGCTCAGCAATGGCTTCTCGTTTCGCTTCGTGCGGGCGGCGCACATTCTGGGCTCGGCCATGGCTGAAATCAGCCTGATGGCCAGCCCGAAGCCACGAAGGCTGCTGTTCACCGGCGACATCGGCCGTGTGCGCAACAGCGAGATTGCGCCGGGAAAGGTCGTCCACTCCGGACCGACCGAAGGAGAGAACTGCGATCTGCTGGTGATGGAGAGCACGTATGGCAACCGCCAGCATCCGCACGATGATCCGCGGCCTGCCATGGCGGCGCTGATTCGCACGGCATTGCAGCGCGGAGGCAGCGTCATTGTGCCGTCATTCGCGGTGGAGCGTACTCAGAAATTCCTCTTTCTCTTGAAGGAGCTGATGGAGACGGGCCAGGTCCCGCGCGTGCCGGTGCACGCCGACAGCCCGATGGCGATCAAGGCGGTGCAGATTTTCATGAAGCACAGCGAGGAGTTCTCGCCCCAGACGAAGGCGCTGATCGAGAAGTATGGATCGCCACTCGACTGGCCGAACTTCTACTGCGACGTGACGCAGGAGCAGTCAAAGCAAATCAATGAAATGCAGTATCCCGTGATCATCGTCTCCTCCAGCGGCATGGTCACTGGCGGGCGCATCCTGCATCACCTGATGCAGCGGCTGCCGGACCGCAGGAACCTGGTGCTGTTCATTGGATTTCAGGCGCCGGGCACGCGAGGCTTCACCATCAAGAGCGGTGCGCCGACGGTGAAGATGTTCGGACAGGAGGTGCCGGTCCGCGCGCAGGTAGCCTCGCTGGAGCAATTCAGCGATCACGCCGACACTCCCGAATTACTGGAGTGGCTGCACACCTTCAAGCATGCGCCTCGGCAGACGTATCTGGTGCATGGCGAGCCGGGCGCCGCCTCCCAGTTGCGCGACGCGATGACGCAGGCACTGGGATGGAATGTACGGGTGGCGGCTTATCGGGAGAAGGTGCAGGTGGATTAGAAGGGCATTCGTGTTCACCGCGGATATACGGAGAGCAGGGAGGTAATATCTTGTTTCCCTTGCTGTGCCTGCGTGGGTGAAACGGCGGCGCGTCACCGGCGGAGAGTTCGCTAGAGGTTCAGTTCGTCTCGCAAGCGCTTCGAGAGCTTTTCGATTCGCTTCAGCTTATCTTTCAGATCCCTGGAGATGACGCCCTGCGTAGCGCGCTGTGTGTCGGTGTGCACCTGCTGCGCGAGCGACAGAAGCTCGTCGGACTGCTGGAGTACGTCGGCGGTGGTCGCCTTCGGGGTAGCCGCCGCGGGAGGCTCGACCTTCTCAGCCTGACGTGTAGCGTCGTTCGCGGCAGTACGTCCCGCGGGAATGCGTTGCGCAGTTTGTGGCGACGCTTCAGCAGGGGGCAATTGCATCGCGACGACTAGCAGCAGTGGAAGCAGTAAGCAGGCTGTGCGGGTGGCCATCGCGACCTCCGATGACACCACGATACTCCGCAACGGGCAGGCAGGCACGCGATCAGGACAATTCGCTGGAATGAGCGGCAACTTAAAATCAAGCGTTACATGGGAACGTTCCGAGGGTGAACTGGGGGAGAGCCGGCGCTCCACATTGCCGGCGGAGGGGACCACGATCTATGGCGATATACGGACTCGTTGAATACGCGGAGGCCAGCCCGGAAGTGCGCGCGGTGTATGACGACATCATGGCCACGCGCAAGACGGACTGGGTCAACAATTTCTGGAAGGCACTGGCGAACGATCCGGCTCTGCTGAAGCGCACGTGGGAGGACATCAAACAGGTCATGGCGCCGGGCGCGCTTGATGCGCTGACGAAGGAAATGATCTACGTTGCGGTGAGCGTGACCAACGGATGTCCTTACTGTATTGCGTCGCATACCGTATCGGCGCGGAACAAGGGTATGACGGCGGAGATGTTTCACGAACTGATGTCGGTAGTCGGAATGGCGAACGAGAGCAATCGTCTGGCCAATGGATATCAGATCGAGATCGATGAGCAGTTTAAGTAGGAAGCAATCAGCATCAGCATTCAGCACTCAGCAATCGGCATTCGGCCAGCTACCACTTAAGGGAGATCGACCTATCAGGTTGGAAGGAACGCGACTGGCTGAATGCTGAATGCTGATGCTGATCGCTCACTGCCGATTGCTATAATGGCTTCTTCCATGAAAGCCTACGTTTACGTCTCGCTCAAGAAAAGTGTGCTTGATCCGCAAGGCAAAACCATTCACGGCGCGCTGAAGAAAATGGGCTATCGCGGCATTGACGACCTGCGACAGGGCAAGTACTTCGAGATTGCACTCGACAACAGCGTAAGCCGCGAGGACGCACAGGCGGAGATCGATCGCATCGCCCGCGAAGTGCTGACCAATCCGGTGATCGAGGAGTACAGCTTCAAGCTCGAGGGCTAGTCCGCCAAAATTGCATTCAGAATTTCGCTGACTGTCTCACGTGCAGGGGCAGAGTGTTTAGTTTTCTGATGATGATGGGGAAATGCTCGCAACGATGCTTGTTGAAGGCGATTTCGGCCTTGGTTTCGCTGTCGTTGTCAGCATTCATCTGCCAGGCGCAACCGCAGCAACTGTGAACACTGAGCCCAGACGGCAGATAGAGGGAAGAAATCCGGCGATCATCGGAGAGGCGCATGGAATACTCTGGCGCAATGATCGCTCGCGCGGCTCCGGAGGTGTGCTTCATTCTGCGAGCGGCGGAAACGAAAGTAACCAGATGGCGAGTGACTTCCGCGGGCCGCATCGCGAGCATCAGCAGTCGCTTAAAGCCAATAGAGTTCCGGCAGATTCCCGTTTTGGAGCTTGACCTGAAGCTGGTGCAGTCCAGATACTAGACTTGGGTAGGGACGTCGGTTTCCGGCGCTTCTGCCCTTTCTTTTTGTCGACGTCGTCGGACTCACCTGCGGCATCCACCGGCCGCGACGACGAGGGAGGTAAGTGACTGCGATTGAAGCTTTTAGTATTCCTGTCCAACTAATCATATAACTCCCCTGGAATGAATATTTTGACGTAAGTTCCTTGTTTTCAGCGACGATTTCGAAGGGGGGTGGGGGGCGGTATGTATGTAGCAATATGCGAACACATCAAGCTGGGCGGAGGACGTTGCGGCTCGCCGGCTCTCCGTGGCGAGCACTTTTGCTACTTCCATGCCGGCGCGCACCGAGCGATTCCTTCCCTGAATTTGTGGCCGAGTACGAAGGCCCCGCGGAGGCTTCTGCCAGCAATCGTTTCACCACGGAAGCACAGAGAACACGGAATTTCTCATCATGAAGCGCTCTGCCATGACACCTCCAGGCTAGCGTTCGTCGATCATGGGCTGGGCGAAGACTCATGCGGCAGTCAACACCAGCCTCAGCGCACCGATTGGAACGAAAAAGCAGCGGCCATTCAGCTGGGATTCACGCGGCTGATCTGGGGCATTACGCAAGGATTGCTGAATGTGCGGCAGGGGAAACTGATCCTTGGCGCACTGCACAAGGCGGCGGCCGAGGATCGAGAGCGTACCGCGACCGGAGCTTCTGCTGTAGCATCGAATGAGCTACCATTTGCAATCGACAGCAGCTTGGCTGTAAGCGGAATCCAAGGGGACTGAATTTATGTGCGGCATTGTTGGTTACGTAGGGCAGAAGCGGGTTGTGCCGGTCATCATCGATGGCCTGCGGCGGCTGGAGTATCGCGGCTATGACTCTGCCGGGATTGCTGTGGCCGGCAACGGCGAGGGCCTTCAGGTGCGCCGGGCAGAAGGCAAGCTGCGTAACCTGGAAGAAGTCATCCGGCTGAAGCCGCTCGACGGGACCTACGGAATCGGGCACACGCGCTGGGCCACGCACGGACGTCCGACGGAAGAGAACGCCCATCCCCATCGCGATTGCACCGGCAAGATCGTCGTCGTGCACAACGGCATCATCGAGAACTACGTCAGCCTGAAACGAAAGCTGATCGACGAAGGCCACAAGTTTTCGACCGAGACCGACACCGAGGTCATCGCCCACCTGGTCGAGAAGCACCTGAATCCGGGCGGCAACGGACACCGTGTCTCGCTGGAAGAGGCGGTGCGCAAGACGGTGCAGCTGTTGACCGGAGTGTTCGCGATCGCGGTCATTTCAGCCGATGAACCCAATAAGATTGTTGCCGCCCGCAATGGTCCGCCTGCCGTAATCGGTCTGGGCAAGAACGAATACTTCGTTGCCAGCGATGTGCCGGCTATTCTTTACCACACGCGCGATCTCTTCTTCCTTGCGGACGGCGACCTGGCGGTCATCACGCCCAGCGGCGTCCAGCTTACCGACTTCGAAGGCCAGCCCATCACGCGCGAGGTGCAGCACATCACCTGGGACCCGATCATGGCGGAGAAGGGCGGCTTCAAGCATTTCATGCTGAAGGAAATTTACGAGCAGCCGCGAGCTGTACGCGATACGACACTGGGCCGCGTGTCGCTCGACTCCGGCAAGGTCTTTCTCGATGAGATGGACATTACCGAAGACGATTTCCGTAAGTTGAGCAAGATCTATATCGCCGCCTGCGGCACCAGTTGGCATGCGGCGCTGGCCGGTAAGTTCATGATCGAGCGGCTGGCGAAGCTGCCGGTGGAAGTTGATTACGCCAGCGAGTTTCGTTATCGCGATCCGCTGACCGGGCCGGGCGATCTGACGATTCTCATCACGCAGTCGGGCGAGACCGCCGATACGATTGCGGCGATGCGCGAGTCGCGCGCCAAGGGCTCGAAAACGCTGGGGATCTGCAACGTTGTTGGGTCGATGATCGCGCGTGAGTCGAACGGCACCATCTACACGCACGCGGGGCCGGAGATCGGCGTTGCCTCGACGAAGGCGTTCACGGCGCAGTTGACCGCGCTGTTCATCTTCGCTGTTTACCTGGGGCAGGTGCGCGGGACGATCGATCCCGATCACTCCAAACAGCTGCTGGAAGAGTTGACCAAGATCCCGGGAAAGCTGGAGGCGCTGCTCACGCGCGACGAGGAGACGGAGGACCTGGCGAAGGAATATCACCGCGCACATGATTTCCTCTTCCTGGGGCGCGGAGTGCATTATCCCATCGCGCTGGAAGGGGCGCTGAAGCTGAAGGAAATCTCCTACATCCACGCCGAGGGCTATCCTGCGGGAGAGATGAAGCATGGGCCGAATGCGCTGATCGATGAAGATCTGCCGGTGGTGATTCTGGCCACGCGCGATCAGAACGATCCGGATTCCGTGCTGCGCTATGAGAAGACGCTGTCGAACCTGAAGGAAGTGAAGGCGCGTTCGGGTACGGTGATCGCGATTGCCACGGAAGGCGACGAAGAGATTCGCGAGGCCGCCGATCACGTGCTGTACGTGCCGGATGCGCCGGAGTTGCTGGCGCCGATTCTCGAGGTCGTGCCCTGCCAGTTGCTGGCGTATCACATTGCCGTGCGGCGCGGGTGCGACGTGGACCAGCCGCGGAACCTGGCGAAGTCGGTGACAGTGGAGTAGAGGGCCGGTCGCATCATCCGGCCTCGGGATCTCTGAAAATTTGAAAGAGGGTATTCGTAGGTGCAAGCTGGCGGCGTGGACGCCGCCAGCACAGCCGATCTGGAGATCGGCGCTACGTTCTAGGACTTCACGAACTTCAGCGAGGCCGAGTTCATGCAGTAACGCAGGCCGGTCGGGCGTGGGCCGTCGTCGAAGACGTGGCCGAGATGGGCGTCACACTCGGTGCACTTCACCTCGTCGCGTATCATGCCCAGGCTGACGTCGCGGCCGGTCTTGACGTTCTGTTTGGCGATCGGCTCCCAGAAGCTGGGCCAGCCGGTGCCGGAATCAAATTTCGTCGTCGAGCTGAAAAGGGCATTGTCGCAGCAGACGCAGCGGAACAGACCCTTCGCGTGCAGGTCCCAATACTGGCCGGTGAAAGCGCGCTCGGTGCCGGCGTGCCGCGTGACATCATACTGCTCGGATGTCAGCTGGGCCTTCCATTCGGCGTCGGTCTTTACAACTTTGGGCACGCGCTTCGGACCAATCTTCGCGCCGTCGTCCTTGAATTCGACGATCTCGACGAAGTCGGTTTTTGTAGGCGTAGCTTCGGCTTCGGTGCGGTTCAAAATGCTCATGAGTGCAACTCCTGCAAGAGATGAAAAAGTTGTTTTCAGGAAATTCCGTCGATTGCTCATAGTGTACTCAATTCCGGTAAGGGCTCGAGCTTCGTGATCTGTGCCTTTCACTGCGCTTTGTACAGCTGCGGAAACATCTGCTGCAGGTTCGCCACCTTGGGCAGATCGAAGCGCGCGATGTACGGATTGTCTGGATGGCGCGCGGCGTAGTTCTGGTGATAACCCTCGGCCGGATAGAACGCCTTGAAGGCCACTACCTGGGTCACGATCTTGTGCGGGAAGGCCTTCGCCTGGTCGAGCTGCGCAATGTAATCCTGCGCGATCTTCTTCTGCTCATCGCTGGTGTAGAAGATCACGGAGCGGTACTGCGTGCCGTCGTCCGGCCCCTGGCGGTTCAACTGCGTCGGATCATGCGCGACGGAGAAGAACACCTGCAGCAGCTGTCCGTACGTGATCTTCGACGGATCGAAGACGATCTTCACTGACTCGGCATGGTTCGTCGTGCCGGTGCTCACGACTTCGTATTCAGCCGTGCTTGCCCCTCCGCCGGAATAACCCGAGGTCGCGCTGACCACACCTTTCACGTGCTGGAAAACCGCCTGAATGCCCCAGAAGCAGCCACCGGCGATTACGGCGGTTTGCTGGCCTGGGGAAGTCGCCAAAGACTCATCGACCGCCGGTTTCGGCAGAGCGGTCGGACTTTCGCTGGCGACCACGTTGCTCCTGTTGAAGATCACCGCCACTGCCGCCAGCAGGCAGCCAGCCAACGCAATACGCAGAATCGATTTGCTCATAGTTTCCTTTTATTCGCCCCACATCATTAGAGTCCCAAGCGGCGGGAAAGTTCCAGTGGCGCATAGGGAACAGCCCGCCGCTTTTGGCATCGCTGCCATTGTGAGTAGTACGTCTGCGAAGGGGGTCCGGATTGCAGGCATCGGCCTATTCCGGGCAAGGGTCGGCAGTGCGATGACCTACGCGGCTTCCAGCTCCTGATACATCAAGGGAAACACATCGCGACTGGCATCCTTGCCGATGAACATGTCGAGATGGCCGTAATTCGGCAGCAGGTGAAAACTGTGCCGGTTGGAGGTGTGGCGATCGAAGTACTCGAACGTTTCCTGCTGGCTTGCGGGGAGGAAGCAGTGGTTGTGAGCTCCGGCAAAGAACGAGAAGCGCGCGTCGGTTTGCGGAGGCTGCTTCACAAAGTCGGCGGGCAACTGCTTAAGCCCCTCGACCGCGACCAGGTGACCGCGTTCCACGCACTTCACCATCTGCGCGAAGAACGAAATCGGGACCTTGGCGAACTCCTGCCGCAGCCAGGTGTGGGTCGCATCGTTCAGGTTGGCGTGCGACCACAAAGCAGGGAAGCCTGCGCCGTAGGTGAAGCTCACCATCTTGCACACCATGTTGTTGCACTCATGATGGCTGAGGCGCACCAGCTCGGTGATGGCCTTGGCGGGAAACGTCGGCGCGCTGATACCCCACTGCGGGTCGAGGTACGGCGTGAGCACCTTCAGCAGGGGTACGGAAGCCTGAATCTTCAGCGAGGACCAGAGAGGAATCACGGTGTGAAGAGAAACCGCGTTGCTGACGATCACTTTGACCTGCGGCACCAGTCCGGCGACGGCAGACATCATGAAGCTGGTCGAGCCCTGGCAGTGAATGACCGCCTTCAGCGAGTTGGTCCCCGTATTCTCGAGCACCGTGCGCACCGCCGCCGGATGGTCATAGGCGGCCGCGCGGTCCAGCGTCCAGCTGTTGAAGGGAAGATCGATGCTGGCTCGCCAGTTCTCCAGCCACACGTCGTAGCCGCGTTCGACGAGGTAATCGACAAAGTTGGTCTCTACCGGGGCGCGGAAGAGATTCGCCCGGACGCCGGCGCCATGTACCAGCAAGACCGGTCCTTTCGTGGCCGGCGCATCGCCCCAGACGTGCACCAGGTTACAGGCGAAGCCATCGTCTGCCTTGAACGGGATTGTGGCTTCGTGCCATGGCGTTCGTGGGCGCGGAACGGCTGGTGCGGCATTCGCCATGTTGTAACTCCAGGAAGGATATTGGCTCGCCGAAAGAAACACCCGGCTGCGTGCCGATTGGGCCGACAGCATAGCACTGTTCGGCCTCAGCGGTGCAATGTTTTTCTCAGAAATGGCGCGATCTCAGAATCCTTTCGTAGTAAAACAACGGTTCCAACCTGCGCAGCTTTGCACTAAGATTCAAAGACGCAAGAGGACCGAAGCAGTCAAGTTGCGAGGCAAGAAAACGGAGTCTTCATGAAGTGGGCCGCATTGGTTGCATTGATCTCGTGCTGCGTTCTGGCGCTCGGACAAGAGGTGGAGGTCACGCCGGGCAAGGGAAGCATTCTGCTTAGCCTCGAAGCGCAGAAGTCGTATCAGTGGCTTGCCAGCGAGCAAAAGCAGCCGACCTTGAGTGTGCAATGCGCGCAGAAGGGTAAGAAGAGCGTGCACCTGCTGCTGTTCACCGCGCAAAGTTCGGTCATGGAAGATGACCCTGAAACCGCGGGCAGGGGCGGCCAGCTGACCTTCCACATGACAATTGGCACGACCAAGCAGGTGACTACCTGGATTCCCTACGGCGACGCCGTGACGTATGCCTACTACGGCAAGACCGAGCCGGATCGGGTGCAATTTCTCCAGCACTTGCTCAACGCGCCCACGGCTTCCATCCAGTTCAAGCCATTCCTTACCGGTACGAAGGTTATCAGTGTTTTCGACGTCGCCAAACTCCGCGAGGAGATGGATAAGCATCCGGAATGCTCACTGAAATAGTCGTGGCGAGGAGCGATGGAGGGGGCTAGTTCAGGTACACTATGCGAGGAATTGCCGCGACGAATTACGGACGCCGGACAAACACGGACGCGATATTCTCATCTATGGATGGAAGCGTAAGCGGGCGGTGTTAGAGTAGTCGAGGTTGCATGCTCCCATGATGATCGACGACTTCAACGGCACGTCGGATGAGAAGACACTGTCCCTCCGGGACCGTGCTCGATCCATGTTCGTTGCTCATCCCAACCTCAGCGAGCAGGTGAACCGCCAGATCATTCAGTCCGAGGTGGAAGGAGGAGTTTTCCTGCAAGACCTGCCGCCCTCTACCGTGCTGGAGATCCAGACGCAGCATCATTGTTATCGCGCCGTCATGCTGGCGGAGAATTCGGTCCTGATTTCCGGACATCCCGAATATTGCCCCGAACCTGTTCCGGTGGCGGTGGTCGGCTCGACCTGGGGAGGGTCGATGCTGAAGTGCGGCTTCGTCGGACGAGGCATGCACCTGGAGTTTTCTCATCCCGAGTATCGAACTCCGATTACCACATCACGCATTCGGGAAATTCGTGAATACTCTCACGGCCGCCAGATGGCTGACCCATTGCCGGCCGGCGTGAAACTTTAACCGACACGCTTTCGTTCCCCCGATCGTCTCCCATCCGGTTTAAGACGGCCGCTGGCCTCCCCCGCACCGTGTCGGGGCGATCCCCAATGTTTTCAGTGACTCACCGCAAGCGTTGCCTCTGCCAGGCGGATTTTTCAGTGATTCCTCGCTTTACCAGATGAGAGCAGCAAAAACGAAAGCGCTGCACTCAATGGGAGGCCGATATGGCACTGGCATCGAAAGCAAATCTGGCAGTGGTCGCGCGCTCGCTGGTTACGCGTGCCGCGGCGGTTCAGCCCTCCCACATCCGGCTGGGGGAGCACGAATTCGACTGCAGGGCCGGGGAACTGCGGAGCGGAAGAGGCAAGGTAATCCTGCAGACGCAGCCGCACAAAATCCTGCTCATGTTGCTGGAGCAGCCGGGTGAGATCGTCACCCGCGAGGAGATTCAGCAGAGGCTGTGGCCTGATGGCATCATCGTCAACTTCGAGGTGAGCATCAATCAGGCGATCAGCAAGCTGCGGCACGCGCTGAACGACGCAGCCGCGAACCCTCGCTTCATTGAGACTGTCGGCCGGCGCGGCTATCGCCTGCTCGTACCGGTGGACCCGGCCGAGGAGATGACGGCAGCCTACGGCCGGCGAAAAGATGATCGCGTTCTTCATGTTCCGGCGAACACCAGCGGTGCAATGCCGGCCACAGAAACGAAGGCGATGGCCGATGCATTGATAAAGCTGTTGCCGCTTCTGGTTTGCCTGAACCACACGAGCGCAGACGAACCGCAATCAGGTGTGACGCTTGTCCGCCGCGTAATGCAGGCGACCTAAAAAAACGGATCGCGCGTCAGCGATCCGTACTTTTTCCGGTTCAACCCGCGCGATAAACTTCATCTATTTGCCGGTCGCGTATCGTACAAAATTCTTGAGCTCGTACTTAGGATTGTCTCTGGTGGGCTGCCACGTGGGATGATCGCTTTTGTCGGGCTCCCAGAGTGGATCCTGATTCAGCATCGAATTAGAGTCTCCGAAGATCAATCCTAGAAAGACCTCGGACACGATCCGTCCGCCAACCGGTCCCAGCTTCGGCGTCTTGATTGTTCTGGTTGGTATCACGGGTATCGAGACGTCTTCTTGATGGTGCATGGCCTCTGCCAGGATGTAGGTCCACAGCGGACAATTGTCGGCAAAATCGGGTTTCACCCCAGTGATCGGTTTAGACGCAGGATCCCCGCCCTTGACTGCCTTTCCGATCAGGATCTCGGTATCGGCAAGGGGCTTGATCCCCATGGCGCGGGCGACACTCTGGCCTGAAGGCAACCCGAGCCGCCAGCCACGCAGCAGGTTACGTTGTGCCAGCGAAGGAGGCGGATCGGAGGCCACCACGTCCGGAAGGTTGGAGAGTGGATCTACCAGCGATGTATCGATCTTGTAGGCAAATTGCAGCCGGTGTTTGATTGCCGTGTCCGAGCCGTCATATGGCCGTAGCTCTACATCGATCAAGCGGCCCCAATCGATGGCGTTGCTCGCATTAACCGCCTTGAATCCCCTCAAGTCCGGACCTGAGCTTTTGAAGATGGGGAGCAGGGTGGCGTCGTTCAGTCGATAACCAGGGCGCACCATTGAGTGTCCCAATCTATATGCGGCGACCGAGAACTCTACCGGCATAAACGGTTCATGCCTCGGCCGGAAGAACTTCACCTTGCCACGGTCATATTGCTCATGCGTTTTCAGTTCGTGTAATACCTTGTGGTGAACAATCCGCGGCAGGAAATCGTTCAGGACAATGTATTGATAGTGAAACCGCACCAGGCGCTGCACCTCGCCGAAACTGAGGTCGCCATTTTCTTTCGCGATCCGGTTATGGAAGCGCAGGAAGAGTCCCTGCAATTGCGAGACGATGGCGTTCTCATCGTTTCGCGGATCTCCGATAAGGGCACGTGCACGCCCTGTCGGATTCGTATTACGGGGCAAGTCTTTCGCATCAGGATCCGTGCCCCCTGTAATGGCTGACCCCAACAGAAACATCTGTGGCGTTCCGTCCGCATGATCGAGGGGATCGTCGTAAAGATATGGCTGATCGCTCGGGCCCCGGCCATAGACGCTGTCCAGGTCGAAGGCGGGCGTGCGGTAATCCACCAGCGCATCCGGATCGTTGAATTTTTGCAGACTACTGTTGGGATCGAAAGTGATGTCGTGGTCCACGAACTGCCCGAAGTAGGTGTATAGCGCAGGAATTCCGCTTTCCTCATCATCGGGGCCATCCTTGGGATCTGCAGCGTCGCGCGGTGAGGACATCGCCTTACCCAGCGCCATCAAGTTGGCCTCACTCTCGTCCTCGGTAGGGCCGAAGTCCGCTGCCGGCAAGACGCGGAAGAGTTTCCCGAAGCGGCCCTGTAACAAGTGTGAGCCTGTGGTGGACATTAGTCCCCGCAACGGTTCGCCATGTGTACCGGCTTTCCGGTGCGACGATGGCTTGCAGGTGGTGGCCATAGCTGCAGCGGTGGCTTGAGTTCCATCCATAGATGCCTCCTGAGTCAGCTCCTAAATGCTGTTCTGGCTAAGTGGTGTGTCGGAAGAAGGGAAACCTAACGCCCCGCGAGACGAACAACCTGATCCCGCGGGACGATGCAATCGAGTTGCCGCTAGATCACGGACAGGGGTCGCCCTGGCAGGGCTTCTTTCCATCTCCTTCATAGCCATATTCGGCCGTACCGACTTTGAGGTAGCACATTGTCGAAAACGCACGTGTGCCATCCTTGACCTCAAAGAACGAGCTGGATTCGACCTTGTCGACTTCCAGCGGCAACTTTTTTGAACTATCGGTCGACTCGAATACCACCTTGACGCTCGCGTTGGCAACGTTCGTGACAAATTGCACCTTGTCGCCCTCTTTCACCCCTCTCCAAAACATCTTTCCGTCCTCAATGTCCACATGGGGCTCCTTGCCTGGGTCCGAACGAAGCACGAGAGTATAGGTATGTGTGTTCACGCCCATTTGTGTCGTCGATTGGGATGTAGTGACCATTATTGACCTCCTTTGTTGGTTATCTCTTGTTTATAACGAGGGTCTTGGCAAAAACCCGCCAGATCCATGTCGGGGCAGAGCTCTGCAGCACTGGCCAAGGTCATACCACGAAGCGCCTCCAGCGCCTGGGTTCGTTCTCCCAAAGTCTCGTAAGTCCGAATGGCAAGATCCAAAGTCGCGTTGTCGTCGGGCTGAAGATTGATTGCCTGTCTGATTTCGTCTCTTGCGCGCTCTCGATCGCCAAGCCGCGCTAGCGCATATGCGAAAAACGCGCGGGACCTGCCCGACTGTGGATTCGAGGTGATCGCCAGCCTCGCCTGGTCTCGTGCTTTGCGGTAATAGAACAACGCATCGGCTGACTGGGCAGCCCAACGTAGGTTGTCAGCTTCATTCAGCAACAACGTGAAGCTACTGGGCTCATAAGCGAGGGCGCGCTTTTGGTAGGCAGCTGCTTCGGCATAGCGGGCCTGGAAGGCCCGGATGACGCCCAGGTTGTTGAGCGCCTCGGCAGTCTCCCCGTGTTTCAGAGACTCCTGCAAAGCTGCTTCCGCTTCGGGGTATTGCCGCAGTTCCAGGAGGGCCGAGCCCAGCGAGGTGTACGCGTCCGGCAAGCCCGGGGCTCGCTCGATCACCTTGCGGAACTGCTCTGCCGCCTCGGCGTGTCTTCCGTACTGCTCATAGAAGATTCCCAGCATGTGATAAGGACGGTAATACTCAGGGTCCAGTTCCTGGGCTTTGCGAAACGCCGAGATGGCCTGGTCCGGTTCGCGAAGGACCCCGTAAGTCGAAGCGAGCCCGAGCAGGGCATCAATATTGCGCGGTTCGAGTTCCTGAACGCGGCGGTAGTCCTGCAATGCGCGCAGGTATTGGCTGGTGGCAGCATCTACGGTCCCAGCGGCAAGCAACACTCTGACCGAGTCCGGATTGCGACTCTGCGCCGTACGCAGGTATCGCTGTGCTTGCTCAAGGTAAGTGCTCTGCTTAGTCATATTGAACTTCTGAACCAGCGCCAGTGCCATACTTGCAGCGGGCAAAGCGGAATTCGGATCGAGGTATGCGGCCCGTTGGAATTGCTCGATAGCATCGTCAAAGCTGCGGTTGTCCCGATGCAGGAAGTAAACACCTTTGAGATAGGGCTCGCTGGCTGCGGGGGTGAGCTTGTCTTCCGCCGCCGGTTCCCTCAGGCCAAATGCCTGGGCGACCAGTCCGGTGAACGCTGCCGGCATTAAACCGAGCTCATCATTGGTATAAGTCACCGCCAGCTCTTTGACGGCCAGTTGCGATTTAAGTTCGACCACGGTGGTGTGGGCCGATATCACGTCGCCCGTCTCGCGCTGGAGATGAAGTTGCAGCGCATGGGTCGCGTGCAATGTATCGCGAGCCTGCTGCGGAGTTTTGGCGTTTGCGTCGGCTAAACGAGAGGGAGGTATAACCTCCACGCTACGTCGGTCACCCGGGAGTTGCTGAATACGCTCGGTTGCCTCCTGCAGTGCGCCGGCTGCAACCGCCTTTAGTTCTTGGGGGCCATCGAAGGGCAACACCGCCAGCCGCACGTTGGGTGGCCAGATGTAATCCATGACTGCCTGGCGCAACGGCCGTACCAGTCCAACGATGGCCATAACCGCCGCCATTACAAGCGCAGCGACGGCAAATGGGGTCTTGTTGATGGGCTCGTGTTGCAGATCAGCCAGCACCTCTCTCGCCTGCGGACGCTCCGCGGGCGAGATTACCAGGCATCGCATTGTCACGCGGTCCCAGCGGGCGTCGAGGCCCTTCGCCCATTCACTGGGCGGGGCTGGGGGTTGCTCCCCATGCGGCCACGGGTCGGCGGCCGCGAGCAGGGAAACACGCGGCACACCCCCCAGAACCGAGTTTTCCCGCAAGGTCAGCGTGCTTAGCTTCGCAAGCTTCGCCTCCTCCTCACGCTCGTATGGCCGGGAGCCGGTCACCAGCTCGTAAAGCATCACGCCGAGGGCATAGATATCGGAAGCCTTCGACTGCTGCTCGCCACGCCACAGCTCGGGCGCCATATAAGCCGGCGTGCCTGCCATCTCGTCCGCCGGCAAGGGTTGTGCTCCTGCGAGCCCGAAGTCGGTGATGACGACGCGACGGCTGCCGTCCTCGTTCTTGGTGAGAATAATGTTGCCGCTCTTCAGGTCGCGATGGATGATGCCGCTGTCATGCGCCTCGGCCAGCCCTGCGCAGATCTGGCAGGCGATGTCCAGCGCCTCTTCGTGCCCCAGCTTGCCAACTCGGTACAGATACGCGGACAACGTCTCGCCCTCGAGGAACTCCATGGCGAGGAAGTCAATTTCGCCGTACTCGGTTTGTGCGCAGTGAAGTTCCTTGAGCACGCAGATGTTGCGATGGCGAACCTTAAGCGCAGCTTTCAATTCCGGTGAGAGCAGGCGCTGAAAACCCGGCTTGGCGGCCTTGATGGCGATGTTCTGCTGCAAGCGGCGATCGAAGGCTTCGTAGACGACACCCATGCCGCCCTCGCCGATCTCGCGCAGAATTTCAAAGCGGTCGGCAAGCACCTGGCCGGGCTCAAAGGGACGGACCAGGAAGGTGAAGTCGAGCATCGGTTGCTTGAGGAAGCTGCCCATGCGTTCCTCCCAATCCAATGCGTCGGTCACTTCGTGGTAAAAACTTTCATTATCGCTGCAGGCATTGCGCACGTAGGCCTGGCGCTCCTCGGGCGGGCGCTCCAGAGCGGACTGCAGGACCGCCATTACATGATCGCGCTCGATACCGGTTTCCATCCCCCATCACTCATGCGTTTGAAGAGCCAAACGCGCGCGTCGTGCCACTCGCGCTGCACGGTTCGGACCGGAATACCCAGCGCCTCAGCCACCTCAGCGTCGGTGAGGCCCAGGACGTTCTTCAGATCGACAATCGTGCGTTGCAGCGGCGACTCCGATTCCAGTTCATCCAGCAGCATGCTCAACTCGATCTGCACCTCGCGTGGCGTGCGATCGCGCTGCACAAGTTCAGGAACCTGCTCCAGCGGAGCGAATTGCACTGTGGGACGGGAGCGAGCGTAGTCGATGAGAAGGCGGCGCATCACCCGCGCGGCGATCGCCAGAAACTGGCCGCGGTTCTGCCACTCAATTCTCTTGATGGCCGCCAGACGGAGGAAGGCCTCGTTGAGAATCGCCGTGGGTTGCAGGGTGTGATCGGAGCGTTCCCGGCGGAAACAGCAGCCGGCGATTTTGCGCAGCTCAGGCAGCAGCAGTTGGAACAACTGCTCTTCGGCATTCTTGTCGCCGTTCTGCCAGCGGCGCAGCAGTAAGGTGATCTCGCCGCATTCTTCGCCCATATGGCCTCGCGAGCTATGGCCTTGGAGCGATGGGTAACTTGGGAGTGAGGTTGTTGTGTATTGTCATCGCGGATTGCGAAAAACGCAAGCATATTCTGGAGACATGGGAGCCCGGTTGGGCTGCGACCCGCAATCCGGCGTCCCGGCAGCAGGTGGGCGGTCCTTACCGCTTCTTGCATTTGATTGGCCGGCAGCGCCTTAGCGAGGCTGGGGCAGAACCCGGTACAATCTTCTAGATGTCTTCTGTTCCCACGGACAACCGGGTGTATTCGGTGGATCGGCCGGAGGAGCCGCTCGCCGGCTGGCGGGCCCTGCCGCCGGAATATGCCATTCCGGAGCGCGCGCCTTCGCTTGCCGAGGCGCAGCAGTACTGCGCGCGGCTGGCGCACTCGCATTACGAGAACTTCTCCGTCGTAACGTGGTTCCTGCCGAAGCATCTGCACCAGCATTTCTACAACGTCTATGCGTATTGCCGGATCTCGGATGATCTGGGCGATGAGGTTGGGAATCCGCAGCAGTCGCTGGAGCTGCTGGACGCGTGGGAAGCCGAGCTGAATGCCACGTATCTCAGTCTGGTCGAGGCTCCGCCGCCGGACGTGCGTCGCGATGTCGAAAAGCTGCAGTCGGAATTTGCCGTGCGGAATGTAGTCGCACCGCGGCATCCGGTGTTCATCGCGCTGCGGGAGTCGATTCGGCAGTGCGACATTCCGCGCGCCCCATTCGCGGATTTGCTGACGGCGTTTCGCCAGGACCAGGCCACGCCGCGCTATCCCACATTCGAGGACGTGCTCGGGTACTGCAAGAATTCGGCGAATCCCGTCGGTCGCCTGGTGCTGTATGTCTGCGGGTATCGCGATGAGGAGCGGCAGCTGCTCTCCGACTACACCTGCACGGCGCTGCAGATTGCGAACTTCTGGCAGGACGTGTCGCGCGATTACGACAAGGGCCGGATTTATCTTGCGCTGGAGAGCCTGGCTAAGTTCGGTGTGACCGAAGACGACATCGCGCAGCGACGCTTCACGCCGCAGTTTCGCGAGCTGATGAAGTTTGAAGTGGCGCGGGCGCGCGAGTGGTTCGCGCGAGGCTTGCCGCTGGCCGGCAAAGTCGACAAGCATCTCGCGATCGATATCGAGCTGTTCAGCCGCGGCGGAATGGATGTGCTGGATGCCATCCAGCGGCAGGGCTACGACGTGCTGTCGCGCCGGCCGGCGATATCCAAGGGGCGCAAACTGTGGCTGCTGACGCGCGCCCTGGCGAGAAAGGTGCTGTGAGCGAGCACCCGCTGCAGTTGCGGGCTGCGTATAGCGTTTGTCGGCACATCGCACGCTCCGCCGCTAAAAACTTCTACTACGGCTTCCTGCCACTTCCTCTTCGCAAGCGCAATGCGCTGTCGGCGGTGTATGCCTTCATGCGGCACGCCGACGATATCTCCGACGATCCGGCGATTCCCCCGGAGCAGCGGCGCGAAAAGCTCGATGAGTGGATGAATGCGTTGCGACGGGTTGTTGAGGGGCAGCGCACCGATGATCCCGTGCTGTTTGCGCTGGCCGACTCGCAGAAGAAGTTCAACATCCCGCTGGAGCTGCTGGAGAAGCTGGTTCGCGGCACGGAGATGGATGTTCCGGGCGGCCTGCGAAGAGCCCCGGCCGGTGGGCCTCCGCAGATTCAGTACGAGACCTTCGATCAGCTTTACGATTATTGCTATCACGTTGCGTCAGTCGTGGGGCTGACGTGCATTCGCGTGTTCGGCTATCGCGATCCCAAGGCGGAGAAGCTGGCCGAGCGGGTCGGAGTGGCGTTTCAGTTGACGAACATTCTGCGCGACGTGAAAGAAGATGCAGAGCTGGGACGCGTGTACCTGCCGCGCGAGGATTTTGCGCGATTCGGTATCGATGTGCAGGCTCTGACCAATGGCGCGTCAGGCGGTAAATCGTCGTCGGCCGGTTCTGCGGGGTCAGCGGCATTGCTGCGGCCCCTGCTGGAATTCGAGGCGCAGCGCGCGCGCGAGTTTTACAGTGCTGCCGATGAGCTGCTGCCGCTGATCGAGGAAGACAGCCAGGCAGCGCTGTGGACGCTGGTGGAGATCTATCGCCGCTTGCTGGAGCGAATCGTCACCCGAAATTATGACGTCTTCTCGCAGCGTGTGCGGCTGACGACGGCGGAGAAGTTGAAGGTCATGGCCAAAGGGTTCTGGCGTTTTCGATGAGTGTTGCCGAGGACAAATCCAAACGGGGTAGTGTCGCGGTCATTGGTGGCGGGCTCGCGGGCCTGGCGGCGGCTTGCGCGCTTGCCGATGCAGGCTATCGCGTGCAGCTGTTCGAGCGGCGACCCTATCTCGGCGGTCGGGCCTCGTCGTATGAATTGCCGGTCACTGGCGAAGTTGTCGACAATTGCCAGCACGTGCTGCTCGGCTGCTGCACCAACCTCATCGATTTCTACAAACGGCTCGGCGTCGAAGAGCAGATCCGCTGGTATGACGAGATCACGTTTGTTCTTCCCGGCGGAAAGAAATCGACTCTGAAGCCGGGCACGTGGCCGGCGCCGTTTCATGCGGCGCAATCGTTCTTTGCGTCGACGGTGCTGGAAGGCGGCGACAAGCGGGCGATTGCGCGCGCGATGATGGCGCTTGTGCCTCGCCTGCCGAAGGACAATGGCGAGAATTTTCAGGCCTGGCTCGAGCGGCATGGGCAGTCGAAGCAGGCGATGGATCGTTTCTGGGGGCCGGTTCTGGTCAGCGCGCTCAATGAAGAACTGGATCGCATGTCGGTGCGCTATGCGGCGCTGGTGTTTCGCGATTCGTTCTTGAAGTCGGCCGAGGCGGGACGGATGGGCGTTCCCGCGGTGCCGCTCTCGCAGCTTTACGGCACGGCGGCGGAGTACATCAAGGCGCGTGGCGGCGAGGTTTATCTGCGGGCGGCGGTGGATACCTTCCGCGCCGAAGAAGATGGCGTGCGGGTGTGCGTCGGCGGTGAGGATGTTGTGGCGGACTGCGCCGTGCTCGCCACGCCGTTCAACACCATCGACAAAATCTTGCCCGACGTCCCCGAGGCCGACGTGCTGCGTCAGCAGGCGCGCGGCTTCGAGAGCTCGCCAATCACGGGGATTCATTTGTGGTTCGATCGCGAGATCACGCCGCTGGAGCACGCCGTGCTGCTGGAGCGGACGATCCAGTGGATGTTCCAGAAGTCGAAGATTCTGACGACTCGTAAGGAGTCGGCCGAGCAGGGAAGTTACATGGAGCTGGTAGTCAGCTCGTCGAAGACACTGGTCGACAAGCCACGGCAGGAAATCATCGGGATGGCGTTTCGCGAGCTGTGCGAATTTTTTCCGGTGGCGCGGCTGGCGAATATCACGAAGGCTACGGTGGTGAAGGAAGTTCATGCGACCTTCTCTCCGGCGCCGGGAAGCGACCAGTTGCGGCCATCGAATCGAAGTCCCTGGCCGAGAGTGTTTCTGGCCGGCGATTGGACGGACACGGGATGGCCGGCGACGATGGAAGGCGCGGTGCGGAGCGGATACGGTGCCGCGGAAGCGCTGAGCGGAGAGAAATTTCGCATGCGCGATCTGCGGGGCACGGGACTCATGAGGCTGTTCGGGTAGGACTTTCAGCCTCCACGTCAACAATAAGCGGGTGGGTCCCACTCATTCCAAGAGCTGGAATGAGTGGGGCGCCTGTCAATCACTGACCTGGACCGATCGGTTTGACCGCTCCGATGTAGCTGCCGTCGTGGCCGGCGCCGACGAGTTGCAGGTTCAGCGGCGCCCATCCCAGGCGTAGCCATCGCCACAATCCCGGGATGCTGTAGCACTGATCGTAAGCCCCGCTGAAGCCGCTGCGGCGCGCCAGATTCATGAACAAACTGAGATTGGTGCCCGGGCCCCCGCATTGCGTGTCGAAGTCGGAGGGACGCCTATTGGGATTAAGAAACATCGGATCCACCGTCAGATCACCATATTGCGAGTAGCTCGGGTGGTGAATGGTGCCGTTGTCGAAGCCGGGCGACGTCTCCGTGTTCTGATAGTTCGCATTGGACGCGCCATAGGCAAGATTGTGATGGACGGCGGCGCCTCCGTACTCGATGCCCTGGCTCAGGTTCCAGCTGTTGTAGTTGTTGCGGTTCACGAAGCCGAGATCGCCGCCATAGGAGATGTTCGAGCGAGCGTAGCTGTTGACGATACAGGTGTGCGGGCTGCTGCTGCTGTCGCCCCAATCCAGGTTGAGATTAGGATTGCCCGTGCCGTTGGAGACGCCGTAAATCGTGTTGTGGTCCTGCTGCACGGTCGCGGCGCAGGAGCCGGTGGTGCTGGTGTAGGCCAGGTTTCCGATCATGTAGTCCTCGGAGCTGGAGTTTTCCATCACCAGTACGTTGTAGATTTCAGTCACCGTCCCCGAGCGGGTAATGATGGCACCCTGCGCGCCTGAGTCTTCCTTCCATTGCGAGATCCAGTTAAAGCTGAAGGTGGGAGAGAAGAGGGGCTCCCCGCCGATTTCGGAGATGCCGCCGTGGCCGCCCTGTATGACGTTAAAGGAAACGGTGGTGCTGGCATCGTTGTGCGCCCCGCCGATCTGGATGCAGGGGTTCTGCGTCGCGTCGTTGGGCTCGGGATTCACGCAGAGATTGGAGTTGATGAGATTGCCCGAACCCGGATACTGGCCGGTGAGAGCCGCAATGGAAAACTGCACAACCGCCGAACCGAGCACGGCGTTGCGCTCGAGGTGCAGGTTGACGGCATCATGAGGAGCGTTCAACAAGTACGATGCCGTGGCGGCGTTGGTTACGGTGTTGTCGGTGATGTTCCAGTTCGTCGCGATTCCGCTATCGCTGTAGATGAGCCCCGCTGAAGGATCAGGACGGGGAGCGTCGAACCAGTTAAAGGTGATGTTCCAGTTGCCGGCCTGGCTGACGTTCCCTCCGGTCTCGATCTGATGCAGGTCGGAAATGTAGTTGTGGGAGAGGTTGAGCGAATTAGTCGGCATTAGCCCTGCAGTCATGTCCCAGTCAATACCTGAGAAGTACAGCTCGTCGACGCCCATATGACTGGAAGCGGCATTTTGCAGATTGAGGACGCCACCATTAGAGGCCCTCATTCCATTGCAGACGTTATCGGAGAACGTGGTGCAGCCGATGTAATCGCCAAGCTGATGGTGGATGTACCAGGGGCTGCTATCGTCGGCGCTGGTGATGGCAAGGTTGTTGGGTTGCGAGCAGGACAGGTTTAGCGTCCCGTAACTGACAAAGAAGCCGAACATATTGGCGTCGGCGCCGGGATTCTCATTCGTACCGGAGCCGACAGGGTCGTTACCGCTTGAGCCGAAGTAAATGGAGTGCGGGGCGGCGCAGTCGGAATCGAGCGTGCCCGCGTTTTCGATGCGAATCCAGCCCATGCCGGTGCCGTCGTTGGTCCCCCAATCCTGATCGAGCGTTACATGATGGCGGATGACGACGCAGTCGCCGTCGGCCGGAACGGTGTGGCCCATCCATGTATTCGGATCGCTCACGTTTCCGTCTTGTGCAGAGAGAATCAGGGTGGAGTTGGTGCAGGGGAAGGTGTCGGCGAAGGCAGATTTCGTTAAGGTGGCTGGAACCAGAAGAAGTATGAGGAGAAAAAGTTCAGCAGGACGCGGATGACCAAACGATCGAGTCACGATCAATATGTCTCCTTGATGTAGCCGATTTCGAACAGAGGTCGGCAAGTCTAAGGTTGTGGTTAGGTCGTGACGAGCGTCCGGAGTGGCGCCCAGGATCGGTCCGGCCTCAACGGGCAGACAAATCTCACTGCACTCGTGACGACACGTTCGCAAAAAGAAACGCAACTATGGCGCGGGTAGAACGACTGGGAGGGTTGTGATTACCTGTTTAAAGGGTGAGGAGGAGGTCCGTCAATAGGAACTTTGACTGAGAAGCCGTTTTAATAACTGGTTCTCGATATTTTGGGGCGCTGCTGCTGCTGCTGCAAGTTTCGCGAGGTTGGCGAGCAAGCAGGCTCGATAATCTCGGCAGTGAGTTACAAGCAATCTGCAAAGTGGTGCTTCCGAGGCAAGTCAAATCAGTGTGAGCGGCTGCGTTGGAGAAAGGTCAGGTAGGGGCCTTTGCTCCCGGCAATGCACCCATGGGTCATACCCAGGGCCTACGCTTATGTCGCCCAGCGGGCTCAGCGGTCGCGCCGATCTCCCAGATCGGCTGTGGCGCGGGCCTCCAGACCCGCGCCGGTCTGCGTGCCAAACTCACTAAGGAGCGTTCAAAACGGAGCGGGGATCTGGAGATCCCCGCTACAGCCGGTCTGGAGACCGGCGCTACGAAATGTTATGCCGTAGCCGCGGCGAGCGGCGCCCTCTCCTCGTTAAACCTCACCGACACCAGTTTCGAGACGCCGGGCTCCTGCATGGTCACGCCGTAGAGGATGGGCGCCATGTTCATCGTCTTCTTGCTGTGGGTGATGATGATGAACTGCGTCTGGGCGCTCATCTCGCGCACCAGTTCGGTGAAGCGGCCGACGTTGGCTTCGTCGAGCGGAGCGTCGACCTCGTCGAGGATGCAGAAGGGGCTGGGCTGATACTGGAAGATGCCGACCAGCAGCGCCAGCGCAGTGAGAGCTTTTTCGCCGCCGGAAAGAAGCAAGACATTTTGCAGCTTCTTGCCCGGAGGCGAGGCGACCACGTCGATGCCGCTTTCCATCGAGTTCTCCTGGTCAGTGAGGCGCATGAAGCCCTGGCCTCCGCCGAAGAGCTTGCTGAAGGTGCGGCCGAAGTTTTCGTTGATGATGTTGAAGGCCTCTTCGAACTTCTGCCGCGAGATGGTGTCGATCTCCTTGATCGTGTTCTGCGTGTTCTCGATCGATTGCAGCAGGTCCTGACGCTGCGTCTCGAGGAACTGATGGCGCTCGGCCGTCTCCTTGTATTCTTCCAGGGCCATCATGTTCACCGGGCCCATGTTTTCCAGGCGCGTGCGCATCTCGCGATAGGCGGTGTCTTCGGTCGCAAGCTCCTCGCCGGTAATGCGGGGGAGGGAAGTGTCGGCAAGGAGTTCTTCGCGCGGTTGGCTCAACTCCTGCACGCAGGTTTCTGCCATGTGCTGGATGTCGGACTCAACGCGCGCTTGCGCGGCCGCGAGCTCGCCGCGGCGATCGCGGGCGGCGTTCAGCGCCTCGCGGGCTGACTTCAGCGATTCTTCGAGTTCTACGATGCGGGCGCGTGCGGCCTGCAATTCTTCCTGTAGTTCGCGATCGCGCTGCTGCGTGATGTCCCGCTGGGCGGTCCAGTCGATGACTTGTTCGGCCAGGCGAACGTTCTCGGCTTCGCGCTGATGCTTCTCGGCTGTTGCCGAGTCTAGCTGTGACTTGAGCTTGGCAAGATGCTCCGAAACTTCAGACAGCATCGCTTCGATGCGCTGCACGGTGAGCATGGCCCCACGACGGCGCTCTTCCAATGTTGCGACGCTGGCGCGGACTTCGGTGGCGATCTGCGCCGCTTCGTCGCGACGCTGCCGCAGCGATTCGAGGCTGCTTTGCGCGGCTTGCGACTCGGCCTCGAGCGCGCGCTGGAGCTCTTCGTGCTCAAACAGTTCGCCGAGTTCTGAGGTGATGAAGGTTTCCGAATTCGTGCGCTCGGCGCTGATACGCTCCTGCTCGCTCTGGAAGGTGAAGAGCCGCTCGCGGATGCGCGTCATCTCACTGTCGAGTTGGCGCAGTGTGTGCTCGGAGGTCATGGCCTCGCGCTCAGCTTCGCGCTTCTCGTCTTCGAGCCTATCGAGCAGGGAAGTGAGCTCGGCGATGTCGCCGCCGAGGACCGCGATGTAGGTTTCGGTATCGCCGATGGTGCGCTCGAGCGAGCCCATTTGCAGCAGCACGTCGCGCAGCTCGCGCTTCATCGCGAGTGGGCCCTGGCTGCGCTGCTTGCCGCCGGTGACGGTGACGTTGTGGAAGCACTCGCCGGATTTCGAGAGGAAGAAGGCGCCGGGATTTTCCAGCGCGAGCGAGCGGCCGACCTCGGGGTCGGGGACGATGTAGCCGTTGCCGAGCTTGGGCAGGATCACTTCCAGCGATTTGCCGAAGCCGTTCAGCACGCGAATGCAGTGCTTGAGCGGGACGACTCCCTCGCCATGCGATGCCGGTTGCGCCGACTCGTCGACGTGGAAGGAAAACTTGGCTTGCGAATCTTCAGGGTGAACGAGGAAGGTGGCGCGGCCGTCGACGTCGGTGCGCAGCAGGCGCAGTCCTTCATCGGCTGCGTCCCAGGACTTCACGACGATGTAGTTCAGCTCGTCGCGCAGGAAGTCGTCGACCACGTGCTCGTAGCGGTCTTCCACTTCGAGGAAGTCGGCGAGAACGCCTGCGGGGGCGCGGCCGCCTTGCAGCGCGCCCGAGGTGAAGAGCTTGCGCACGGATTCGGTGGCGTAGCCGTGCTCGGTGATGGCGGCTTCGAGCGAGGCGCGCTTGCCCATGATGGTGGCGAGCTCGCCGCGCAGGCTGTCGAGTTGGCGCTTGGCTTCGGTTTCACCCGCTCGCTTGGCATCGAGGCGCTGACGGGTGTCGAAGATTTGCGCGGTGAGAGCGGTGACGCGCTGCGACGAAGTCTCAAATTCAAGATTGAGCTGGCCGCGCTGGCCGCCGAAGGCGATCAGCTGCTCCTGTGCGACAGTCGATTCGTTCTCCAGGCGCTGCGCTTCGCGATTGAGGGCGGCGATGCGCTCCTCGGCCTGCGTGATGCGATTGCGAACGCCCGATGCCGCTGAGACGGCCTGCAGCATCGCGTCGCGACGCTGCTCCTGCTGGCGCTCGACTTCGATGAGCGATGCCGAAGCTGCTGCGGATTCCTGCTGGCGCTGCTGTAATTCTTCCTGCGCGCGGGCGACATCGGAGCTGGCAGACTCCAGCGTGGCGCGATCGGTCTCCAGTTCCTGCTGGAGACGGGCCGCGCGTTCCTCGGTATTGGCGATCTCGGCTTGCGCGCCGGCGGAGCGAGCGTCGAGTTCGGCGCAGCGCTCTTCGTTGGTGCGGCGGCGGCTGGCGGCGCGATCGAGATCGATGGCGAGCGAATTGAGCTTCTCGCGATTCTCCTGCGCTTCGCGCTCGATGGCGTAGCCGCGCTGCGTGCGTTCACCGTGTTCGGATTCCATCTGCTCGACGGCTTCGGTCTGCGCGTGAATCTCGCTCGCGATCTCACTGAGCTGCTGGTCGAGCGAAGAGGCTTCGCTGTCGAGCTGCGCAAACTTGCTGGCGAGGACGACGCGCAGCTTGGCGCGCATTTCGTCGCGCAGGCGGGCGTAACGCTCGGCCTTCGATGCCTGGCGCTTCAGCGAATTCATCTGACGTGCGACTTCGTCGAAGATGTCGTTGATGCGCGAGAGATTGAGCTTGGCGTCTTCAAGGCGCGCCTCTGCCAGCCGCTTGCGCGTTTTGTATTTCGTGATGCCCGCGGCTTCTTCAATGATGGCGCGGCGGTCGGTGGGCTTGCTGCTGAGGATCTGGCCGATGCGGCCCTGCTCGATGATGGCGTAGGACTCGGGGCCGAGGCCGGTGCCCATGAAGATGTCATGAATGTCGCGCACGCGGCAGAGCTTGCCGTTCAGAAGATATTCGCTTTCGCCGGAGCGGAAGAGGCGGCGCGTGATCTGGATTTCGCCGGCCTTGAAGGTGCGCTTGAATTTGCGGCGGCGGATCTTCAGAACGACGTGGGGTGCAGCCGTTTTGGTCGCCTCAGATGTCGCGCCGGTACGAACAGCGGATCCCTCGCTTTGCTCGGGATGACAATCTTCTGCTTCGGGCGGTATTTGCTGAGTGCCGGCGGAAACGGCCGTTGCACTCTCTTCATCGCTCTGGCCGGGACGGACTTCTTCGGAGTAGCGCTCGACATCGGCGGCGCGATCGGCGCGCAGAGCGGACTCGTCCCAATCGTCTTCGGGGAGGTCGTCCTGGATGTCGATCTCGGGCTCGGCGACGTCGCCGTAGATTTCGGGGTCGACGAGGGTGAGCGACACCTCGGCCATGCCCGTGGGCTTGCGGTCGCGCGTGCCGTTGAAGATGACGTCCGCCATGTGGACGCCGCGCAGGAGACGCGCCGACTGCTCGCCGAGCACCCAGGAGATGGCGTCGGAGATGTTCGATTTGCCGCAGCCGTTGGGACCGACGATGGCGGTGATGCCGTCGCCCTGGAAGCGAAGGTCGGTGCGGTCGCAGAACGACTTGAACCCGAGGATTTGCAGCTTCTTCAGTTTGAGCAAGACCAACTCCTTACGCGCGGCCGTTAGGCCGGACAGCTCAAGCCAGCGGTTCTAATCCAGCCAAGTCGGATGACGGGGTCGCTCCCACGGGACGACCTCTTACCCCTTCTGCAACCCCAATTTACGTCGCGAGATGCGAGGGGTCAAGATGCAAAACGCTATATCTTGGGCCATAGCTGAGGAAAACGCAGCATATTGCCCTATGGTCCAGCATAGCGCAAAAAATTTGGGTGAGGAAAGGGACTGCAGGCAGGCGGAAACGACACCAGAGTAAGACAAGTCTAGAACCCGACTACGCCCCTTCGCAAGGCCGAAGCCATGGGGAGAACCTCGCTGATTACCGTCGCGTAAATCCTTCAGCACAGCCAGCAACTACTTGCATCTGCAGCAGATTACAGCTGCCCGCTTCGACAAGTCCGTGTATTTACGAATTTCTGCCATGTAACTCCAGCTGGCTCATGTATTTATGTAATTTGTCTCCGCCCGATTGCAACCCACCCTGCCGCTGCGGCGCTCCAAATATTGAAAGCCCAAAAGCAGGAGATGCCATCATGAAGCGACTATCCTTACTACTCGCGTCCGCTTTGTTGGCCGCCGCCGTCGCCTTCGCGCAGGACACCGCCGTCGCCCCAGGCAATCCGCAGAGCTCCGCACCGCAAGCCCCGGGCGTCAACGCGCAGGTAATCCGCGGCTGTCTCAGCGGCTCCTCCGGCAACTACACGTTGACCGACCCCAACGGCATGCAGTACCAGGTCAGCGGTGACGACGCCACCCTGCGTTCGATGGTCGGCCATGAAGTCGAGATCACCGGCGCCGAGAACGCAACCACGGCGCAGGCCGACGACACGCGCCCAGCCAACGCCATCGAAGCTGCCGACGTCCGCGTCGTCGGGAACATGTGCAAGCATGCCTCGCCGCAGAGCGCGGCGCCCGACAACATCACGCCGCCGCCCGATCGCGACAGCAACGTGAGCCCCAACGGCACGCCCGACGCAACCGCGCCTCCTAAGCCGCCTCAGTCTTAGCGCATGGAAGTGTGATTTGCTATGGTAGGCCGGCCAGCGATTTGTCCATCAGCGCCACCCCGCTCGGTCCGCTGATCGAGGCAAACACGGTGTTGCCGTTGTATGTGAATTGTTGATAGAAGATGCGGAGCCTCTCTTCGAATCCAAGTTTGCCGAACACTCGCTGGGACACGACTCCTGTGGCTTCCGTCACCACCCATTGATACCCGTGGCGCGCTCCGTTCTCAAGGCAGCAATTCACCAGTCCCTGCGCGATCCCGCGTCCCCCGTACGCTGCATCCACCGCGAGCATGAACAGGTGAAGATACTGTCCCTTCGCGATCTCTCGTCCGCTGCGGTATTGCTCGTCGAGGGCATCCAGCAGCGCGAGTATGGGCAGGAATCCCGGACTGAGTTGCCCGGCATCGATCGGCTGCGCCGCCGCGAAATCGTCGCTCAGCAGCGCGCCGGCGAGCTTGCCGTTGGCCGTGCGCGCAACGATCGTCAGTCCATCCTCCAGAGCACGCAGCGCAAGCGGCTCCAGGAACGCGCGCAATTCTGCCGCCGACAATCGCATCGCCACCGCCGGCGGATCGCCCGCGCTGAATGCCCGCGCGATCAGATCGATCATCCCCTCGACGTCCGCCGCCTGCAGCATTTCATAGCGGATCTCGTCGCGCTGCATAGCCTGCCCAGGTTGCATCGAAAGAATGATAGCCGATGTCATCTCCGGGTTAGCAGATTGCCTGTGGAATGACGATGTCGCGCCAGCCACCGATGTCCAGGCTTGAGCGCATTACCCGAAACTGGACCTGAACGAGCCTGACGAGGACCAGTGAGCAGAGGGCGCGATGCGGTCAGGAATTACTGCCGCAGCATGGTAAGCCGGGAATGCTTTGGGCGATCGCAAACCGACGGAGTCAAAGGATGCAAAAGATCAGCAGCGGAGGAAACTCGGGTATATAGTTTTGTCCGCGAGGACGGGGTGCCGTGCGCACCCTTCCCGATCACCTCACCGGCCGGTCACATGCTGATCGTTAATTGCTCAGCGGAGGAGCCATGCATAGCTACCTGTCAACTGCTCTGTCAAGGCATCAGGCAAAAAACATCGTGCTTCTTTTTGCGTTAGCAATCACAGCGGTCTCGGGCGCTCGCGCCCAGACATTCAGCATCATCTTCAATCTCCCACTGAGCGCGAATTCGCCCTGGGGTTCACTGATGATGGACCAGGCCGGCAATATCTACGGAACAACCACTCTTTCGAACACGGAGTCCGGCACGGCTTTCAAGTTGAAAAATTCGCGTGGCTCCTGGTTGTTCAATCCGCTGCTGACCTTCACCCAACCGGATGGCATGACTCCCTACAGTGGCCTGACGGTTGGTCCGGGTGGCGCCCTTTATGGCACAACCGTCGATGGTGGAACCTTCAATGCCGGAACCGTGTATGCCCTGAGGCCGCCGCAAACCTTTTGCCGTTCCGTGACCTGCCCGTGGTCCCGTACCCTCGTGTACTCATTCGGAGCCGGCGGCGATGGCGCTTATCCCTACCTTGGCAGCCTGATCTTTGACAGCGCGGGCAACATGTATGGAAGCACGATCGGAGGTGGCAGCCTCAACCAGGGAACCGTATTCGAACTCAGCCGCTCCGGCGGTGGTAACTGGACGGAGAAGGTGCTGTACAGCTTTGCCGGGGGAAGTGACGGTGCCGCGCCGGCCAGCGCCATTACCTTCGATGCCGCCGGCAACATTCATGGGACCACCGAAAACGGCGGCAATTCCAGTTGCAGCTCCGGTTGCGGGACCGTCTACAAGCTGACTCCGTCCGGCTCAAACTGGACGGAGACGGTGATCTACCGATTCAGCGGCGTGAGCGACGGTAATTTCCCGGTCGGCGGCATCATCTTCGATGCGGCAGGAAACATGTATGGCAGCACCGCGCAGGGCGGACCGAACGTGGGCGGGACGATCTTCGAATTATCGCCCAACGGAGGTGGATGGACTTACGCTCAGCTGTACGCTCTTACTCAAGGCATCTTCGGCCCCGGTGGTCCGACCGGCAATCTGGTATTAAACAGTAGCGGCGCACTGCTTGGCACAACGATTACCGACGGCGCGAATGGGGTGGGCAACGTCTTCAAGCTCACGCACCAGGGCAGCACGTGGACTTACGCTGATCTGCATGACTTCACTGCATTCGACGATCAGGATGGAGAGGAGCCGGTCGGCACGCCAATCCTCGACGCCGGCGGCAACCTGTACGGCACGACGTTGGGCGGCGGTTCGCAGGGCTGCAGCTTCGAAGTTCAGTGCGGAACAGTATGGAAGGTGACGCCACAGTAGCCGAATGGAATGAGGACCGTCGCCAATCTGCATACCCGGAACGCCGAGATGATTTCCCGCTTCCGTTGCGCAAAACGTCGCATTGACAGCGTCCTAGTTTCGGCACATCATCTGCTCCTCACCCCCGGACCACACCATTCACGCAGAAGGTGCACCATGAATCGTTTGCCACCTTACCTGGTCCTGCTTTTCTTGCTGCTGATTGTGTTTGTCGTTGACTCGTGCCAATGCGCACAGGCTCAGACCTTCCAATTGATCCACACCTTCTCCGGTGCAATGGACGGCGGGACTCCCTATGCCGGCTTGACCATCGACCGGGCAGGAAATCTCTACGGCACGGCCTATCAGGGAGGAGACCTCACCTGCGACGCCCCTTGGGGCTGTGGCACCATCTACCAGCTAAAACGAAGCGGATCCAACTTCGTCTTCAATCCGCTGCACAGCTTTACCGCCGGAGCGGACGGCAGGTGGCCGGCCAGCCGGTTGATTTTCGGCCCCGACGGCGCTCTCTATGGCACCACCTACGAGGGCGGGACCGCTAACTGCGGCGGCATCGGCTGCGGCACGGTCTACAAGGTTCAACCGCCCGCGACATTCTGCCGCACTACACTGTGCCCGTGGCTTGAAACGGTGCTCTATTCGTTCACTGGAAATGCCGACGGATATTGGCCCTGGTCAGGCGGTGACCTCTTCTTCGATCCGGCGGGCAACATCTATGGAGCTACGCCGTACACGACCTACGCGTCAAACATCTACGGTCTTGTTTACGAGTTGACGCGGTCCGGTAACAGCTACACCCAAAGCGTACTTCATGGCTTCTCTGGTTCCGACGGATCGCAGCCTCTCGCCGGGATCGTCGCCGACAGTTCGGGCAACGTCTATGGCACGACAGGCGCCGGCGGACTCTATGGCAAGGGCATTGTTTTCGAATTGACGTATGTAGCGGGCGTTGGCTGGACAGAAACGGTTCTACACAATTTCAGCGGCTACCCCAACGATGGGGATACTCCCTATGGCGGCCTGATTCCTGATCCGTCGGGAAACTTTTACGGCACCACCTACCTGGGCGGGACACACGGTGGTGGCACGGTCTTCGAGCTGGTTCGGGGGAATGGAGGCTGGTCGTTTGTCACTCTTTAATAGCTTCACGGCACCCGCCTGCGGACCACTGGACGGCCTCGCAAGGGATGCAGCCGGCAATCTCTACGGCACGACGTGGTGCGGCGGCATTTACCAGGGAGGTTCGGTCTTCAAGCTGGCTCTCGTAAACGGGAGCTGGAGATATACCTCACTCCACGACTTCGACGGTTCCGACGGCTACCAGCCAAGAAGCAGCGTCGTGTTGGACGGAAGCGGGAATCTGTACGGCACTACTTTTTACGGCGGTCTTGTAAACGGATGCGGAGGAACTGGATGCGGAGTGGTTTGGGAAATTACGCGCTGATTGCGTAAGCACCGCTGAAGCGCACATTTCTGCAAAAAATTGCGTGCCGGAGATTGACGTTGGCAGTCGTTTCAGCAGTTTGGCGCGGCAGGAGAATTGCAACATTTTCTGTGAAATTGGGGAAAGCTTCGATAACTCTGAACGTCATTACTCTGCAATCTTCGGCCATCGAACGAAGCCGAACGAGGTTTCCCCATGACACACCGCACTTCGCAGTCACTGCTCGCTCTGTTCCTCACGCTGCTGCCTGTTCCGGCCATGGCGCAGACGCTCTATAGCAATGGCCCGACAAACGGTAACACCGATGCGTGGACTGTCAACTTGGGATCCATTGTTAGCGATACGTTCAATGTCGCTGGCAACGACACCACCATCACCGGGGCTACCTTTGCCATGTGGGTGTTAGGAGGCGTGAACGTAGACGAACTATCCATCACTTCAAGTGAAAACGGCGGCACCGTCTACTTCGACCAATTCGTGAATTTTACACAGAGCGGCTGCATGTTAAACCAGTACGGTTACGACGTCTGCAACGAGAGCACCACCTTCAACGGCCCGACCCTGAACGCCGGTACCTACTGGCTGAACCTCCAGGGTTGCGAGGTGCCCGGCTGCGCCATGTCTTATTGGGACGAGAACTCCGGCCCATCGCAGGCATCGGATAACTTGGTCGGCTCCATTCCGTCAGAGTCGTTCACAGTTTTTGGGCGCGAAGCTACCGGCAGCGTTCCCGAACCAGGCGGCGCGCTGCTATTGGGTTCTGGCATCGTCGGTCTGGCTGCGGGTAAGCTGCGCTGCAAGTTGTTTTGAGTGAACCGTAGCAACAATAACCCTCTATCGAACCCCTGCTTTTCACGAGACTGTAATCTTTGCAAGCCTGCTCCGGCCCTATACTGCTACGGCACGCGCTTGTTCCAGCGAATACAGGGAAGAGGAGAAGAAGGAATGCGCATAACCTTACTGCTTGCAATATTAGTGCTGACTGCGACGGTAACGTTGCCTGCCAGAAATGCCGATCCGTCAGCCAACCTACAACAGCAACCAACCACCACGTCATCCGGTGCCGACACATTAACCGGTTGTCTGAAGGGCTCCAAACATCAGTACTATGTCGTCGAACAGGACGGCACACGTCATACCGTAATGGCGAAGTCCGACCAGGACCTGAGTTCCCATGTAAATCACAAGGTCACGCTCACCGGCAAGGCCGAGAGCTCGCGCAGTGGCGCCGGTAGCGACACCGAAGGCCACCGCAAAGGCTTTTTCTCCGCAGACAGTGTCAGCGATGAGGGGCCGTGCAAGAAGTAGGCTTCGATGTGGAATTTCCGCGCCGGCAAGCAGGCCCTTTGCCTTCGCGATGATTCGCGATTTGGTTTGTACGCAGGGATGGCCGGCAAGGCCTGGCGGTGCTGATCGAGGAATGTCTACGGGCCGCCAATTGTGCGGCCCGCCGATCACTGGGTCTTGCGCTGGATCCTGAAGGCAAGTGAGATGCCGATGATTTCGTTCGTGTCCCAGCCGGCGGGAAGATTCACCGACTGCAACATGTAGTAAGGCCGGACGGAAAGTGAATCAGAGATAGGCAAGCGGACTCCGGCCTGGAAACGGTTCTGGGTGTAGGCGCTGCCGCCATTGGCGAAAGGATTGAACCAGGGAACGATGAAGAACTCATTGTTCACTACGACGGTCGGACGCCAGCTTCCGCGAAGCGGCAAGGTGTAGTCGACACCAGGACGGAATCGCAGGCGCGCAGAAGCCGGCCGGTTGTCGGGAAATCGTCCCTCAACCAGTGTGCGCAGGTTATAGCGCCACTGGCCCCGTGATGTGCTCAGCGTGATGTTGAACTGTAGCCGGTTCTCATACGCAATTGAGGGATTGCCGGGAAATTGCTGGTAGCGATAAATGGGTATCAGCGTGAGCCACGGCCGCGGGCGGAAAGCGACACCGGCCTGAAGGAAGTATTCAAACAGATTCGACGCACCTTCGTCGAAGCGCTCATGGAACTCAACTTCGAGAGATTTGTTCTGCGAAAAGGGCGCGGAGATTCCCTGGTCCAGCCACAGTCCGATCTGCTTTTCATCCTCCGGGTCCTCGGGCTTCTGTTGTTGCGCTTGAGCCGAGACGATCAGTACGCAACTGCATAACACAGCAAGCACCAGGACCGTATGGAATCCCGTTGGCTTCAGGTTGGATGTATGACCGCTATTGCGTTCAATCGGCGTGGGGAATGTCCTGAGCGTCACGCATAACCTCTATGCATGCTGGCGATCGAATTGTCCGACGATAACGGCCGTAAGCGGCGATTCATGGGATGAAAGCTCCGTTACTTGGCCGCAGCTGCAAACTTGAGGCCGACGACACCCACAACAATAAGTCCGAGGCAGAGAATACGCAGGACTGCAGCCGACTCCCCGAGAAGGACCATGCCAATGATGGCAGTGCCGGCAGCACCAATACCTGTCCAGACGGCGTAACCCGTGCCCACAGGTATGGTCTTGAGAGCCTGCGCCAGCAGCGCAAAACTGGCAATCATGGCTAGCACGGTAATCACACTAGGCCAAAGACGCGAAAAGCCTTCCGTATATTTCAAGCCAATGGCCCATATGATTTCCAGCAGGCCAGCGAGAAACAAATAGACCCATGCAGATTCGAAGCGCATATCATGTCCCTCTCCACTGAATCGGCGCAAAGATTGTACTAAAGGTAACAACAAGGAGTGCCGGACTCCTCATGGAAGGCGGGTAAGCTGGGAATCCTGCGCCGTCTGGTCACTTGCGTAGAGGCGATGTTACGCCGGCGATGGCGACCCGCTGCCATGCAGTCCCATGGAGACACTCACCCTTGCCGGAACAAAGTCCTCCCACATTGCGTACAGCCGGGAGAGGGATTCCGCCGTGCACACCCTGCTTCAGGATCTGCGTTATGCGCTGCGGCAAATGCGGCAGTCGCCCGTCTTCACCTTTACCGCCGTGCTCACGCTGGCAATCGGGATTGGCGCCACCACCGCAATCTTCACATTAGTACATGCAATTATGCTGAAGTCGCTGCCAGTCGCTGACCCGGCGCGGTTATACCGCATTGGCGACAAACAAACGTGCTGTAACGTCGGCTGGCAGGGCGGCGACGACTGGAGCCTGTTCTCATATCAGCTATATCAGCGTCTGGCCGCCGCCGCACCGGAGTTCGAAGAGAGCGCGGCCTTCCAGGCGGGGCTCAGGATGGCCAGCGTCCGCAGCACTAGTCGTGATAATGTGGCACGGCCGCTGCGCACCGAGTTCGTTACCGGTAGCTACTTCCACGTCCTCGGGATCAAGGCATTTGCCGGGCGCGTCTTCACCGCAGCAGACGATACTCCCTCTGCTCCGCCGACTGCGGTCATGAGCTATCACACCTGGCAGCAGGCGTATGGCTCCGATCTGACGCTGATCGGCTCAACCTTCGTGATTGAAGGGCAGACGCTGACATTGATCGGCGTTGCGCCACCAGGATTTTTTGGCGAAACCTTGCGGAGCAATCCTCCCGACTTCTGGCTTCCGGTGCAGCAGGAGCCGCTATTTGACGGGCAGAATGCGACGATGAAGAACCCGATGACGAACTGGCTGTATGCCATCGGGCGGCTGCGGCCAGGGGCGAGCGTAGAAGGACTGCCGGCCCGGTTGACGCCGGCGCTGCAAAGCTGGCTGCGCAATGAGGATCCAATTCCGGCCGACTTCCGCGCACAGATCGAGTCCGATATAACGCACAAATACATTCGGCTTACGCCCGCCGGCGGTGGCGTGGCTCACATGCAAGACGAGTATGGATCGAGCTTGCGCATTCTGCTGTCGGTGTGCGCGATGGTGCTGCTGATTGCGTGCGCCAACATCGCAAACCTGTTGCTGGCGCGCGGCACGGCGCGACGGATCCAGACGGCGTTGCGGATTGCGCTGGGAGCTTCCCGCAGAAGGCTCATCCGTCAGCAATTGACCGAAGCCGTACTGCTGGCGCTGGTCGGCGGCATACTGGGAATCGCGGTCGCGTATGTCGGCGCGCGCGTCATGCTGGCTCTGGCGTTCCGCAGCGCGACGTTCACGCCCATCAATGTCACGCCGTCCTGGCCGGTGCTTGCATTCGCCTGCGGACTCTCGTTGCTCACCGGAATTCTATTTGGCGTGGTGCCGGCGTGGCTGGCGTCGCACTCCGACCCGGCCGAGGCGCTGCACGGAGCGGGCCGCAGTACCCGCGAGCGCTCGTCGCTGCCGCAGAAGATGCTGGTCATTGGGCAGGCGGCACTCGCACTGGTCCTGCTGGCGTGTGCCGGCTTGCTGACCAGCAGCCTGCGAAATCTCGAACACCAGGAGCTGGGCTTCGCCACGCAAAATCGCGTCAGCGTAGCCATCAAGCCGCCGCAGGCCAGCTACTCGCCGGAGCGCCTCGACGTTTTGTACCAAGAGCTTGAGGATCGTTTATTGAAGCCTCCTAATGTGCAGAGCGTCAGCTTTGCGCTCTACAGCCCGATGAGCGGCAACACTTGGAGCGAGTGGGTGGCGATTGAAGGCCGGAGCGATCCCAATCTGAGTGAGCAGGACAATTCGTCGTGGGACCGCGTGAGCCGCCACTACTTCGCGACCGTCGGCCAGAATGTCACACGCGGCCGCGATTTCGATCGCGGCGATACCTCAGGGTCGAGGCCGGTCGCTATTGTGAACGAAGCCTTCGTGCGACAGTTTTTCAAGAACGAGGATCCCATCGGCAAGCACTTTGGCATGACCACCGCGCGCTACGCCAAAACATACGAGATCGTGGGTGTCGTGCGCGATGCAAAGTATATGGACCCGGAAAGTCCCGCGCACCGCATGTTCTTTTTGCCCCTGGAGCAGACCTTGCATTTCGATGAACCGCAGATGCAGCGGGCGGAAAAAGAGTCGCACCTGATGACCGGAATCCAGCTGCGAGTCCGCGGAGATACTCGGAACCTTGAGCCGCAGCTGCGCCGCGCGCTGGCCGATGTCGATCCCAACCTCACCATCATCTCGGTGGAAACCATGGAGCAGCAGGTGGCCGGCAACTTCGATCAGCAGCGCATGGTGGCACGGCTGGCCGGAACCTTTGGCATGATCGCGCTTCTGCTGGCGGCGTTAGGGCTCTATGGCGTGACCGCATACACGGTGGCGCGACGCACCAGCGAAATTGGCGTCCGCATGGCGCTGGGCGCGAACCGCGCCAGTATCGCGAGGCTGGTTTTGCGCGGAGCTTTCCTGCAAGTAGCGATTGGCTTGCTTATCGGAATTCCAGTTGCCGTCGGCGCCGGACGGCTGATGTCGTCCAGCCTCTTCGAGGTGCGCAGTTGGGATCCTTCGGTGCTGGCGATTTCGATTCTGCTGCTCGGGATCTCCGCAGCCGCGGCCAGCCTTCTGCCGGCAAGCCGCGCGGCGTCGACTGATCCCGTCAAGGCGCTGCGTACCGACTGACAGGGGCGCCCGGAGTCTGCACGCATCGTTCGGCGGGCGGTGATCACGATGGCCGTGACCTCATCGTGATCCAGAATCCGCCCGATTTTCGCCTAAGCCGCGCTTTCAAGTCTGCAACCATCGTTTGGGCACTACATCTACTTAGCCCATCGGTCTGAACGCCATCTCCTCCGTAACCCGAGCTAAGGCGATTAATCGACCGGCGCTAGGGTTTCTGTCCTGCAACGCCACTTCCTAGCCTCGGGTAACCTCGACTGATTTCAAAATGCCCCAACAGGAGCACTCATGCGCCACTCAAGAATTGTCTTGCTCTGTCTGGCCGTAATTCTCCCCATCAGCTTTGCCGCAGCCCAGAACGATGCGACAAGTTCCGACAGCGCCAGCCCACTCACCCGTTCCAACCACGTCGTCGTGATCATGGAAGAGAACCGCAGCGTGGACGCGGCGCGACAATACATGCCATACCTGCGTTCGCTGGCGGACCAGTACGCGCAAGGGCTGGAGGTGTACTCGGATTCGCACGGTTCCTGGCTGGCGTATGGAGAGTTGACCTCCGGGCTTGCCCCGCATGGAGGGCAAGGGGTGAATGGCACTTGCAACGGCGACGGCTGCACCCAGACGATTACCATCGACAACCTGGTGCGCCACTTCGCCGCACAGCATAAGAGCTGGCGAGGCTACTTTGAATCGATGCCGACCGTCGGCTTTCTCGGTTATCACTTTGACCTCTATTACCGCCGCCACAATCCGTTCGCCTTCTACAACGACCTGGTTTACATCCTCCCGCAGCACTTCAATTTGGTGCCCACCTTCAACCATATGCTCCAGGATTTCCAAAACAACAACCTTGCCAACTTCACCTGGATCTCACCCAACGTTGGCCATGACGCCGACGAAGGCAGCGACGACCAGTTCGAACTCCAAATTGCCGACTCCTACTTGCAGACGTTTGTCCCTCAACTGCTGGCGATGCCCGAGTTCCAGCCCGGCGGCGACGGCGTGTTGCTGGTAACCTTCGACGAGAGCACTCCCGGCGTGGACAACTCCTGCGGCGGCTATCCCGACCCGAACAACTGTGGAGGACACATCTGGCAGGTGCTGATCGGCCCGCAGGTCAAGCGCGGTTACATTTCCACCACGCATTACATGCAGGGCAGCCAATTGCGCATGTTCTGCGATCTGCTGGGACTGACAAGCTGCCCCGGGGATGGCGCTGCTTCGCCGGGCATGTCGGAGTTCTTCCAGTAGCAAAAAGGCCGTCTGGAATCGGGATCAATCTGGGCCAAGGCTAACGCGCGGTTTGATCGCACCCTGCGACTGCCTGCGCCCATGGCAATGAAATCCTGAGAGCTTCGTTCTTCGAATCATCAATGCCCGGCCGAAGATTTCCAGGACGCCGGGCTTTAAGTGCGTGTGGTCCGAGCGTCTTTCGCCATCTTGAATCCGCTCTCTTACTACGCCTCCAAACCAGCCATTGACTTTCACAAAAGTATTGAAGGCCTCCGCAGCGCAATTGCAATTCCGCGCACGGTAATCACGGACCATATGGACTATAATGACGCGCACCCATGGCCATTACTCCCGGGACAAAGCTTGGCGCGTACGAGGTCCAGTCTGTGCTCGGCGCGGGCGGAATGGGCGAAGTCTATCGCGCCCGCGACACTCGCCTTGAACGCACGGTAGCTATCAAGGTTCTGCCTCTTCACCTGTCACAGAGTCCCGAAGCCAAAGAGCGCTTCGAGCGCGAGGCCCGCGCCATCTCCTGTCTGAACCATGCCCGCATCTGCACCCTCTACGATGTCGGTCATCAGGATGGCACTAGCTACCTGGTCATGGAGTTTCTCGACGGCGAGACCCTGGCCGAGCGCCTGAAAAGGGGCGCGGTGCCGCTGAAGGAATCGCTGAAGATCGGCATCGAGATTTGCGAAGCGTTGGAGATCGCCCATCGACAGGGCGTGGTGCATCGCGATGTAAAGCCCGGCAACATCATGCTCACCAAGAGCGGCGCCAAGCTGATGGACTTCGGCCTCGCCAAGCCACTGGCCGTGGCTACAAGCGGCTCCGGCTCCGGAGCGCCCCCGTCGTTCACTGCCGCGGCAATGACGTCCCCAGGCACGAATCCCATCAGCCCCCTCACCACCGTCGGCACCATCGTCGGTACGGTGCAATACATGGCGCCCGAGCAGATCGAGGGCAAGGAAGCCGACCCGCGCTCCGACATCTTCTCGCTCGGTTCGGTCCTATATGAGATGGTGGCTGGCAAGCGTCCATTCGAAGGTAAGAGCCAGATCTCGCTCGCGTCGGCGATTCTGGAAAAGGACCCGGAGCCGATCAGCGCCCTCAAACCTTTGACGCCTCCGGCATTTGAGCACACTGTCAAGACCTGCTTGCAGAAGGATCCGGAAGAGCGCTTCCAGACGGCCCACGACGTCAAGCTGGAATTGCAATGGGTAGCAAGCAGCAGTTCCTCGACAGCCATGGCGGCGATGCCGGGACGTCCGACAATCTCTCGCAAGCGTGAGCGCCTTGGCTGGCTGCTGGCACTCGCCATCGTTCTCGCACTGGGAGTCATCGCAGGGACCCTGTTCAAAGCCGTCCCGCCGCTGGCGCCGATCACGCGCACGGCAATCAACCCACCGGATAAAACATTCTTCAATCTCGTGGGAGACTCCGCCGGCCCGCCCGTGCTCTCGCCCGATGGCACCGCTGTCGCATTCACGGCGAGCAAGACGGACGGAAGTACAGCCATCTGGGTGCGTCCGATGGATGCTGTCGAAGCGCACATCCTGCCTGGAACCGAAGACGCCATCTTCCCCTTCTGGTCGCCGGACAGTCGCTCGCTGGGATTCTTTTCCGACGGCAAGCTGAAAGTCATCGACCTCAACGCAGGCTCCGCGCAGGTGATTGCTGACGCAGCGTTTGGTCGCGGGGGCGCCTGGGGCGCGGATGGCGTCATCGTGTACTCTCCTGAAACCCAGACACCTATCATGCGGGTCACCGCCACCGGCGGAACGCCGGTCGCCGTAACCACCATCGATCGCCAGCACCATTCTTCACATCGCTGGCCATTTTTCCTTCCCGACGGGAAGCATTTTCTGTACGTCGCCATCAACCACGAAACCTCCAAGGCGGAGAACGACACGCTCTACTACGCCTCGGTCGACGGTAAGGAAAACCGTGCGCTGTTGCGCTCGCAAACCAACGCGATCTACGCCGGCGGACTTCTTATGTTCGCGCGCGGCGACCAGTTGATGGGACAGCCGTTCGACCCGGCATCGGGCACGCTCAGTGGCCAAGCGGTTAACGTCGCCAAGGGTGTGATGAACGACATCTCCACCTGGCACATGAACGCCACCGCTTTTAGCGACAGGCTGCTCATCCTGGGCAGCGGAGGCAGTGGCGATTGGCAGTTGCTGTGGTTGGATCGCAACGGTAAACAGCTTGGAATTGCGGCCGACAAGCTCACGAACCTCGCGATTGCCGCGATCTCCCCTCAAGGTGACCGTATTGCGATGCAACTCGACGTCGGTGTGACCGATATCTGGGTGCTGGATCTGGCGCGCGGAGTCCGCACCCGGCTCACCTTCGGTCCAACGATGAACTCGTTTCCGATCTGGTCACCCGACGGAAAGTGGATTGTCTACACCTCCGATCGACACGGTCGCGCCGAAGTGTATCGCAAGCCGTCAGACGGCAGCGGACCGGAGGAGCTCCTGCTCAGCGACGGACAGATCTCGGTTCCCACGAACTGGACGCGGGACGGCAAGTACCTGATCTACATGCGTGGTCCCTCCGGGGCGCAGGAACTTTGGGCCTTGCCTCTGGAAGGAGAACGCAAGCCACATATCCTGGTCCCGCACGCGGCGAATTCCTCCGTGTTTCTGGGCAGCGTTTCCCCCAATGGTCGTTGGATCACCTATACATCCAACGAATCCGGTGCGCCTGAAGTTTATGTAGCCGCTTTCCAGGGTCAAGGTAAGTGGCAGCTCTCGCCCAATGGAGGGTCATTTTCGCGATGGAGCAGTGACGGCAGGCAGATTTATTACCTCGACCCCAGGTTCAATCTTTTTTCTGTGCCCGTGACCGAGATAGGCGGCGCGCTGCAATTCGGCACGCCGCAACTGCTGGTTCCCAACTGGTCGGCTCCCTCTGTCTTCTACGACGTCACTCCCGATGGCAAGAAGATCCTTCTCGACAAGGTCTCGCAGCAGGTGAACCCGACCATGACAGTCGTCACGAACTACGCCGCGGCGCTGAAGAAGAAGTAATTCTGGCTGATACTGGCAGGCTGAAATTCAGGTCAACGCGTATCCTCCCGCTTGTGACACCAACCGCGGTTTGCTTATGATTCGCCCCATGCGCGCTATTGGCACGTTGTTCTGCGTCGCTATTCTCTGTTCCCTCGTGAGCGCCCAGAATCAAGCCCAACCTTCCGTGAATAGAAACGGCGCGCAAGAATCGCATCCGGGCAAGCCATGCATGTTTGATCCCCAGCGAGGCGAGATTCCTGATTGCATCCATGTTCAACCGGATGGTTCGCTGGCCGTCACGCCCCGCTACATGAGAGAACTGCCGTACGACAGCGGCGGCCTGGCGGCTGTTTGGGTCGCGGGCGAATGGAATTACGTAAATCGCCGGGGCATTGTCATCATCACTGGCGTGCCCGCGTACGACAACGGGCCCGATGAGTTTCACGATGGTCTCGTAAGATTTGTCCGTGACAAAAAGTATGGATTCGCAAATCGCAAAGGCGAGGTGGTGATTCTTCCTCGTTACGACGGGGCGCTGCCATTCGAGAACGGCCGCGCGAAAGTCTGCTTAGGTTGCGTCAGCAAATGCATCGACCGCGCTTGCGAACACCACATGTTCTCCGGGGGCCAATGGTTAACGATCGGCAAGCAGGGCGCGATTCTGAGATAGGGAAGGCCACTCGATGCGAAGCTGAGCACGATCTCGGCTGCTTCTTCTCACGCAGCGGCCCGGCCCACCGCTTCTTCGGCATAACGGATTTTGCCGCTGTAGGCGTCCACCGCCGCATCGCGCAGCGCGATATCGAGCCGTGACATGGCCTCGTTTGCCAGCCGCATCGATTCTTGATCCTGCGTACGTTGCACGGCAAGAAGAAGAGGGAAGACTGCGTTGCGCACGTGATGGTTCAGCTCCGCCATGGCCACAGCCTTTTCTGTGGCGAAGCGGAAATGGCGCTCCTCCTGGTTCAGGTGAAAGGCCAGTCCGGCACTCGTTGCCACCAGTGCCGCCAGACAGTTGGCAATGACGAACGGGACGATGATGCGGCGTTCGTGCCCTAGCAGAGCCACGTCGGCGGCCATTCCGGATATAAATACCCCGAAGCCGCCGAGCAGGGCCAAACCGAAATTGCCGATCCGGTTCCTATTGCCGATCCGGTTCCTCATGTATCGTCCTCCTGTCCATACATAGATGCAGTTAAGCTTCCGCCGGACGGACCGGCAGGCAAGTACGACGGCGCCAATCCAGCCGAGCATGCGTGTGCTCTTGCCCGAGGGAGATGCCGGCACACGCCTTCCGCACCTTCGCATGAACGACTGGAGGATCGTGTCGTGGTCATCGCCCGTTAGCAGCGCTGTTGTCAGTTCGCGCCGCATTGGACTCGAGGGGCACGAGACTCGGCGGAAGCGGGCCACGCCTTTTCTTGAGCACTTGACCTCACGGCAAAAGGCAATCAGACGGCGGAGCGCTGCTCCATGACCCCACCCCCCGCTAGTGGCCCCGACTCGATGGCGCACTCGGATCATCACGGCAATTAAAGCGGGCTACATATTAATGAGGTGTGCCCATCGGAAGGCACAAAGTAGGCATAAAGTGCCAGCCTGTTATAGCCCTTAGTTGTGATATATGTATGGCACCTGATGGCCATATAAGTATAACAGGTTCAATAACTTCCATACATAAACTGCAAGGAGTTGCACACCTGCTCGGAGTGCAACTCGTATCTATCCAAAAACAAAGATGGAATTGTCCAGCATGATTGGAACTACAGGTGCACGAAGCGATTAGCTGGGTTTTCACTTTGCGCCATCACGGAGCCCCGAATGAGACCGACACTGCGATTGTTCTGGCTGATCGCGATCGTCACTTTGCTTTGCTTTGTCTGCCAATCCGCCGTCGCCGACGACGTTACCTTCACCCAAGGCAATGGCCAGCTGAACGGTGAGGAGAACATCCTGTTCCAAAATAATCAGAGCGGGATGTTGATCATGGGCTTTACCAACCTCACCAACACTGAGGTCGATTTCTCCTCTACCACCGACATACTCATGGGTCAGGGCGGTCAGGCGAGGGTTACTGCCCAGGATGGTCTGATCAACGACATCACCATCACGTTGCCCACCACCAATTTTGGCGGATTCATCTTCAATCCGTTTCAGCCCGTCAACAACGACGACCTGCTGGTAACGGTGGTCGACAACATGGGCATGCACTACACTTTCCAGTACGGCACCAGTAACGGCAATAACTTTCTGACCATCATGGACAACACTGGTCCCGACATTACCAGCATTACGATTGATTCTGTCGGCGGCTTCCAGGACCTGCGTCAGAACCGCGTCGGCGACTTGGCCAGCCAGACCATCCCCGAGCCTTCGTCGTTCCTGCTGCTGGGCAGCGGTCTTGTGGCCACCCTCGGATACATTCGCCGTCGCAAGTAAGTTTCCTTCTTCCGCTTCGTCTACTCAGCCTCGGCTTTCGCCGAGGCTTTCTTTTATCCCTTGATCCCAGCTACACACGACACCTGTGCCCCATGTTCGCGCCCTTGGACGATAAACGTGGGCTCCTGGCGAATAATGGAAAGGCGAATAGCGAACAGCGGCTTCCCAGTGCTACACTCGCCTCATCGGGGCTTGAGGATGAACAAAGTTCTCCGCAAGATGCTGTTCGTCGACCTCATCAAAGGAATGAAGGTCACCTTCCGCAATCAAGACCCCAAGTGTGTCTACACCGAGCAGTACCCCTTGCAGCGCCCGCAGGTGGCGGAGCGCTTTCGCGGCGCGCCGCGTCTCAACAACAATCCTGAGACAAACGAAACGCTATGCATCGCCTGCGATCTTTGTGCGCTCGCCTGTCCCGAGAACCTCATCATCGTGGGCAGCCAGCGCAATGAGAAGACCCGCCGCAAAGAGCTCACCGAATTCACCTACGACCTGAGCCGCTGCATGTTCTGCGGGCTTTGCGAGGACGCCTGTCCCGTCGATGCGCTGGAATTGACCCAGGATTTCGAGATGGCCAATTACAGCCGGGAAGGCCTGATCTGGAACCGGGAGACGCTCGAGAAAGGCCCCCAGCCGAAGGAATATCGCCGCTGATCTAACGTCTCCTGAACCTGCCTGAGCGAAGTCGAAGGGTCACTGTAGCAAGTGTCTCCAGGTCTGCGCATGTCGGTTCCCAGCCTGCCGGCGGCGCCCGCTCCACAGCAGGGGCCTTCCTCCGGACTTGTCCTACCGACGACGCTCCCGCCCTGCATGTCTCCAATTTCCGGTGTAAACTCACAATACTTACCCGGGGTTCGACGGGCGTATTGCTCCCGATCGGCTCTGCGGAGACAGGGTTCCCAGCATCGGAAAAACTGATGGTCGGTTGCTTCGGGGCTCCAGGTTCATGCCAATCAAATCCGACAATCTGACAGACCCCATCTTTTCTGGCGGCGGTGCAATGGGTGTTCTGATGCGCGCCTTCGACTGGTCGCAGACTCCCATCGGACCCGTGCCGAACTGGCCGCAGAGTCTGCGAACCGCGGTGCGGATCATCCTCACCTCGCGCTATGCGATGTTCATCTGGTGGGGACGGGAACTGGTCAATCTCTACAACGACCCCTACCGCGAATTTCTCGGCATCAAGCATCCCGCGGCGCTCGGCAAGTCGGCCCGCGAGGTCTGGGCGGAGATATGGGATCAAATCGGTCCCCGCACCGATGCCGTGCTGCTCCGTGGCGAGTCCACCTTCGACCAAGCCTTGTTATTGCTGATGGGGCGCCACGGGTATCTGGAGGAGACCTATTTCACCTTCTCCTACAGCCCGCTGCCGGACGATGCCGGCGGCATAGGCGGCCTGTTCTGCGCCGTAACCGAGGAGACCGACCAGGTCATCGGCGAGCGCCGTTTGCGGCTGCTGCGCAAGATCGCTGCGGCAACGGCTGAGTGCCGAACACCCGTGCAGGTGTGTGAGTCCGCGGCGCGCTGTCTCTCCAGCGCCCGCCGCGATCTTCCCTTCAGCCTGTTTTATCTCCTTGACGCTGACGGCGAGACGCTCAATCGCGTAGCTGCGGCCGGTATCGACGACACTCACGGCGCCGCCCCCGCCCGCGCAGGCTTGGGGGAGGACTCCGCCTCGCCCTGGCCCTTCCGCGAGGTTATGGACACAGGCAACGCCGTGCTTCTCGACGACCTGGCGCAACATTTCTCTGCTCTGCCAACGGGCGAGTGGAATCATCCGCCCCGGCGCGCCATCCTGCAACCTATTGCCCAGCAGGGGCAGAAGCGACCGGCCGGAGTTTTCGTGGCGGGATTGAACCCGCACCGCGAGTTCGCTGACGATTTCAAAGGGTTTTTGACGCTGCTCTCAAAT
>Ga0126381_100000260_pt1 | contig 58608 bp, 40 predicted proteins | sample PanSoiMetPlot_28_FD_96465 | JGI IMG/M metagenome (GOLD analysis project Ga0126381, IMG submission 96465) | Tropical forest soil microbial communities from Panama - MetaG Plot_28 | ecosystem: Environmental > Terrestrial > Soil > Tropical forest > Bulk soil | place: Panama | collected 2016-02-17 | reverse complement strand
GTCTTCCACCCGCAACACGGCCGGCTCGACGTGGTGCGGGCCGTCTTCGGCGCCCATCATGTCGCCATATTCGCGAAGGTCCATGGACGCGTAGGTGGCGCCGTGCACTCCGGCGACTCCGCCACCCTCGCGCACGAAGCGCAGCAGGCCGTCGAGCACATCCGGGTCGGGAAAGACCTCACCCACCACGCTGTTCAAGAACACGGCGTCATATTCCTTGATCTTGGGGTATTTCAGGTTATTGAGGTCGTTGCTGAAAACCGGCTGGTACGCGCCCGTGTTCTTCGCCATGACTTGCAGGGCGAAATTGGCGTTCGCAATAGTGGCGTGATAGTAACCTCCCGCCGGACACAGGTCCACCACCAGCAGCTTGCGAGGCTGCCTGGGAGCGACAATGGCTTTTTTCGGAGCCGCCGTTTCGATTTTCGCGCGGTCCTCTGCCGGAACCTTGTCGACGCCGGCGATCGGAATGAGCGCGGAAATCTGTTCGACGCGATAGCCCATCGCGAAACGCACAGCTTTTTCGAATCGTTCAATGGCCGAGGCGTCGGGTTCCACGCCCAAGGCAACGGGCTTAGGTGAGCCAGTCCGCCGCGAACAGTTGCTGCACTTATTCGGATCTTCAACGGGCGCCGGCATCAGGTGCGCGATTTCGAGGAACGCATCCTTCCACGCGGCCGGGTTTCCATCCACATCCACCACCATCACGCGATCTCGCAAAGCGCTGAAGCCGGCGGATGGCTTGATTCCCTTTTTCCCCCAAGCCGCCAGATCGACAGCGGCGCCAATCCGCGGACTGCTGTTCCGAATGCCTGCTGCAAGTGCAGTGGGGTCGGGCGCATCCAGCGCGACGTTGACTCCGAACTCCCCCGCCAACCGATCCACACCGGCCAGCGACGCCGGTTCGACATCCGCCACGATGGTTTCGGCACCAAGCTCTTTGGCAAACGCGAAAATAAGGCGGCCATCTTCGTCCGGTCCGAGACGGCTCACGTGGTAGACGGACACTTTCATCTTGAGCGCCGCCAACCGGTTCTTCAGGGTGGCGATATCGGAGGAAGAAAGGCCCGGACCGAGGTCCCTTGGAATATCCGCGCTCACCTTTTGTCCGCGGAAACCCTCCGCGTACGCCAATCCAAGCGCGTCGTTTTTCGCCACCGCATCCAGAAAGGTCAGGTTGCGGGCCGCGGCGCCAGTAATGGCCGCCTGCCAGCCGAGCAGCCCAGCAACCGCGGTGCGAATCCGCCGCGAATCGGCCGGCCGCGACGTCGCAACCGCTGGACGCTCCTGCGCCGCGCAGAAGGTTACGCCGATGGCTGCCACAGCCAGAATCCCGCGCACTTTCCCCTCCCGAAGACTTATTTGCCCGTGATGCATATTACGCAACGCAGGCTGAACCTTATGGCACCGGAATGCTATCAGGCCATCGAAGCGAAGTCAAGAAGCGCGGGCAGAAGCGCGGGCGGAAACCCATGATTCGGTGAGCATCAGCGCCTTGACTTCCCAGCGGCCCGCTTGATACGATTCCTCCGCTTGCTCGCGAGGAGCGCGTTGCGTAATGCGCAATGCGCAGGAGGGGACATTTATGACTTACCTTTCCTGGTTGATCAGCCAAACTCCCACTCAGTGGTGGCACGACTCTGCCGACGCTGGCGAACTCGATGTCGGCATTGAACGCGGAGCGACCGGAGCAACGACCAACCCGGTGCTTTCCAATGCGGCGCTGAAAACATCCGGAGCGCTATGGGCCGAAGAAATCGACGAAGTGGTTCGCCGCCGCTTCCCGCCCGAACAACAGGCCGAGGCTTTAATGCGCATTCCAGTTTGCAAAGCGGCCGCCAAGCTAAACGGGCGGCCCGGTTTCGTATGCGCTCAGGTAAACCCCGCGCGGGCCGGCGACCGCGATTGCATGTTTACCATGGCACAGCGCTTCCATGGTTGGGCGCCGAACATTGCTGTGAAGCTCCCCGCGACGGCGGCCGGCCTCGAGGTTCTCGAAGAGTGTGTCGCTCATGGCATCACCGTCACCGCCACCGTCAGCTTCACCGTGCCGCAGGTGATCGCCATCGCGGAGCGCCACAGGGCCGGAAGCATCCGCGCGCGCGAGGCGGGAATCGAAGCGGGCCGCTGCTTCGCTGTGATCATGATCGGCCGCCTGGACGATTACCTTCGCGAAATCGCGCACGACAGTTACCCGGCGGTGCAGGAATCCGATATCCAGCAGGCCGGGCTCGCAGTAACCAAACGGGCCTACACACTGTACCGCGAACGCAGATACGAGGCGGTGCTGCTGGTAGCGGCATTGCGCGGCAAGTATCATCTGACCGAACTGGCGGGCGCCGGCCTGGTCATGTCGATTCATCCCTCCCAGCAAGGCAATTTTGTATCGGCAGATCTGCCCTGCCAGGAACGCATCGATTGTGCCGTACCGGCGGACGTGCTGGACCGCCTGCGCTCCATGCCGGAGTTCGTGCGATCCTACGAACCGGACGGTATGGAGTCGCGTGAATTCATGGCGTTCGGTTTGACGCAGCGTACTCTGAGCCAGTTCACTGAGACCGGCTGGAAGCCGATGGAAAGCTACCGATAGATGGCAATTTCCGTGGAAGTGCCGAAACTCGGCAATACGGTCGAAGAATGCATTGTCTCCCGGTGGTGTAAGTGGCCAGGCGAGCTTGTTGCAGCGGGTGATGTGGTGGCGGAAATCGAAACCGACAAGGCCACGTTCGAGGTGACGGCGCCCTCTGCCGGTACCCTCCTGGAGCAGTTCTTCGAAGAAGGCGGCGTGGCGCCGGTCTTCGCCAGGTTGTTCGTGATCGGAGAGCCCGGAGAAATTGTTTCCGGTGCGACAACTCCTGCGCCGGTCGAGCCGGAGACACCGCGCACCATCGTCTCGACCCGTGCTGCTGCGGCAGCCCCAACCAACGGTCGCGGCACCCGCTTGAGTCCGCGCGCCAGACGATTCGCGCACGGGCAGAATCTTCATCTGGAGGGCCTCAAAGGCTCCGGTCCGAACGGGCGAATTCTGGAGCGGGACGTCCGCTCGCTCAAGGCCGAGCCGCGCCTTGAGCTCGCTCCCGGCACGCCCATCTCCACGATTCGCGAAAAGATCGCGCGGCGCATGCGCGAATCGCTCGCCACAACCGCACAGTATACTCTGCAGGCTTCCGCCGGTGCGGCGGGACTGCTGGCGCTGCGGTTGCGATTGCCCAAGGAGATCAATCTCAATCACCTGGTAGCGCTCTGCGCCGTGGAAACCCTTCTCGAATTCCCGGCTCTGAATGCCGAGTTCCGCGATGGGCGCATCTACACGCACGCGAGCGTACACCTCGCTTTTGCGTGCGATACGCCGCGAGGACTGCTGGCGCCGGTCGTACGAAATGCCGACGAGCTTTGCCTGGACGAATTAGCGGCGCGCATGAACGAACTGGCCGCACGGGCCACCGCGGGCGCACCCACAGCGGATGATCTGAGCGGCGCCACTTTCACCATCAGCAACCTCGGTGCGCTGGGGATCGAGGCCTTCACGCCGCTGCTCAACCCGCCGCAGGTCGCGATCCTGGGCGTCGGCGCGGTGCATGTGAGACCGGTGCGGCGCGGCGGCCACGTCGAGTTCGTGGACGTCATCGGCCTGTCGCTGACCTGCGATCACCAGGTCATCGACGGCGCCCCCGGGGCGAGGTTCCTGCAAGCGCTGAAAAGGAATATCGAAGCCGTGGAATCGTGGTGCGCGATTCCTTAGGAGAGGAATGCCCAAGTCCATCATTATCGAGCCGAAGCGGATGTTCGCCAGCGAAACCATCGAGTTCGCTCCCATTCCCGTCAACGCCTATTCCAAGAGCGTGTCCGAGGAAGTCGAGGCGTACGCGCGCGAGGATCTGCTGAACATCTGGCGGGATCTTTGCGCCATTCGCGAATTCGAAACGATTCTCAACGAAATTAAAACCAAGGGCGCATACAAAGGATTCACCTACCATCACGCCGGCCCCGCTCATCTGTCGATCGGTCAGGAGGCGGCCGCCGTCGGCATGGCGTTTTCCCTGGCGCCCGAGGATCACATTTTCGGATCGCATCGCAGCCACGGAGAGATACTCGCCAAAGGATTTTCCGCAATCCGCCAATTGGAAGAGGCCGAGCTCGTCGACATCATGCGCTCATACCGCGATGGCGCGATGCTCACTCCGGTGGAGCGCGGCCATCAGGGAACAGTGCCGGACCTTGCCTTTCGCTTCTTTCTTTACGGGGCTTTCAGTGAAATCTTCGCGCGCGAAACCGGCTTCAATCGCGGTCTCGGCGGATCGATGCACGCTTTCTTTGCGCCATTCGGCATCTATCCCAATAACGCGATCGTGGGAGGCTCGGGTTCGATCGCGCCCGGCGCTGCGTTGTTCAAACGGGTCAATCGCAAGCCAGGTATCGTGGTGGCGAACATCGGTGACGCCTCTTTCGGCTGTGGGCCCGTGTGGGAAGGCATCACCTTTTCCGCGATGGACCAGTACCGCTGCCTGTGGGACCGGGAACTCGGCGGCGGATTGCCCATCGTCTTCAACTGCATGAATAATTTCTACGGTATGGGCGGGCAGCCGTTCGGCGAGACGATGGGGCTGCAGTACGTGGCACGCGTCGGCGCGGGCGTCAACCCCGACCAGATGCACGCCGAGCGCGTGAACGGCTACGACCCGCTTCCCGTCATCGACGCCTTCCGCCGCAAGAAAAGGATTCTCGAGGACGGCCGTGGCCCCGTGTTGCTCGACACGGTCACTTACCGCATCAGCGGCCATTCGCCCTCGGATGCTTCCAGCTACCGCTCCAAGGAGGAGATCGAGCGCTGGCGCGAGGCCGATCCCATCGCATCGTTCCGCGCCAAGCTGCTGGACAACCGCGTAGTCTCCGGCTCGACGTTGGACGACGCGCGCGATTCCGTGGAATCGGTTGTCTTCGAGATGTTCCAACTGGCTTGCGACCTGCAGGCCAGCCCGCGCATTTTCGCCGACTCTGAGATGGTCGCCGAGGCAATGTTCTCCAACGGTCGGGTGGAAGCGTTCGACACACGGCCGCCGGAACTGCTGCAAGATCTGGACGAGAACCCGCGGGTGCAACAGATTCGCGGCAAGGTAAGGACGCCTCCGCTCGACGGCAGACCCGTTCCCAAGGTGAAGGCTTACAATGTGCGCGACGGGATCTTCGAAGCGTTGCTGCATCGCTTCTCCATCGATCCCACCATGGTGGCGTTCGGTGAAGAGAACCGAGACTGGGGTGGCGCATTCGCCGTGTATCGCGGCCTCACGGAGGCTCTGCCGTATCATCGCCTGTTCAATTCGTCCATTTCGGAAGCGGCGATTGTGGGCGCAGCAGTGGGATACGCGCTTGAAGGCGGCCGTGTCGTTGCGGAGCTGATGTACGCCGATTTCATGGGCCGCGCCGGCGACGAGATTTTCAATCAGCTTTCCAAGTGGCAGGCCATGTCGGCGGGCCAGCTCCCCATGCCCGTGGTGCTGCGCATCTCCGTCGGCTCGAAGTACGGCGCGCAACATTCGCAGGATTGGGCCGCGTTGGTGCATCACATTCCAGGTTTGAAAATCGCCTACCCCGTCACCCCGTACGACGCTAAGGGAATGATGAATCGGGCGCTCTCCGGTACCGATCCGGTGATTTTCTTCGAAAGCCAGAAAGTCTACGACTATGGCGAAATGTTCGCCTCCGAAGGCGTTCCGGAAGGCTATTACGAAATCGAGATCGGCGAGCCTTCGATCAAGCGGACCGGCTCGGACCTGACGATCGTCACGCTGGGTCCGGCGCTCTACACGGCCATCACCGCGGCAGGCGAGCTCGAGTCCCGTTACGGAGTGTCCGCGGAAGTAATCGACCTCCGCGCGGCGAATCCGCTCCATTACGGCGCGATCACCGAGTCGGTCCGCAAGACGGGCAAGATCGTGCTGGTGAGCGACGCCGTCGAACGCGGCTCGTTGATGCACACCGTTGCCAGTAATCTCACCCAGCTCTGTTTCGATGACCTGGACGGCCCGCCCGCCGTGATCGGCTCGCGAAACTGGATCACGCCCGCCGCGGAACTGGAGTCGCTCTTTTTCCCGCAGCCCTCCTGGATTCTGGATACCGTTCACGAGCGAATTCTTCCGCTGAAAGGGCACACGCCGTCAACGCGGCAGGGGACCGGAGAAATCATAAGGCGAGCACAGGCAGGCGTATAGAGAGGTAACTACGATGAATCGACGGAATTTTGCCCAGACTATCGCGGCCGGACTGGCGGCATCCGCCTGTCCGGAGCTGCGCGCCGCCACGCCCCGCAACCTCAAGATCGGCCACACGTGCCTGACTTGGAATTCGGCGCCGCGTACGCCCGAGAATCTTGAAGAAGCAGTCAAAGATATTTCCGAGTTGGGCTACTGGTGTTGGGAAACGTTCGCTGATGTTCTCGACTCGTGGGACAGCAAAGGGACGCTCGCGCCTCTCATGGAGAAGTACAAGGTGCCGCTCCGCTCGGGATATTTCACGACCAACGTGATCGATCCGACACAGCGCAAAGAGACGCTCGACAAAGTCGCGCGGCTCGCTCGGGTGATCAAGAAATACAGCGGAACGTTCATGGTGCTGGCGGCAAACGGAGTAAAGCGCGACGGATACAGTTTCGCCGAGCACAAACAGAATGTAGTGGACGCGCTGAACGAGTACGCGAAGGCGGCGGTGGACGCCGGCATCAGCACAGGTTTTCACCAGCACACGGGCACCGCCGTCGAGAGCCGAGACGAAGTTTACGCGCTGATGGACTCCGTAGACACGAAATATTTGAAATTCGCACCCGATGTGGGCCAGTTGCAGAAAGGCGGGGCGGACGCCGCGAAGGTGATCAAGGATTTTGCTCCGATCACGGTTCACATGCACCTCAAGGATTGGGTTGGAAGCGACGTCGCGAATCAGTATTACGCCGGTTATTGCCCACTGGGACGAGGCCAGGTCGACCTGGTGAGCGTCCTCGATACCATGGAGAGATCCGGCCATCCGGCGAACATCATGGTGGAACTGGATCGCTCGGCGAAAGCGCCTATGTCGGCCAGAGAAACGGCGACGATCACAAAGGCATATCTCGAAAAACTGGGCTACACATTCCGGACGTAACGAGCCCTGCCAATACCGACGATGCGACTGTGAGCCGCTCGACTCAACTCATGAACCGGAAAGGCGATTAAGCCATGCAGAATTCCAACCCGCCGGCCGGCAGCACTCTGGTTTATGCCGGCACCTATACCGACACCAAGAGCAAGAGCAGAGGCATCTACGTCTATTGGCTGAAGACGAGAAATCTCGAGGTCTCCCAGAACATCACGCTCGTGCCCGTTGGCGTCGCTGCCGAGACGGAAAACCCGTCATTTTTCGATCTCGATCTGAAACGGCGTCTGCTGTTCGCGGTCAACGAACTCGAAAAAGGCGCGGTGACCGCGTTCTCGATCGATTCCACGACCGGGATGCTGAAACTCATCAACAGGGTCGGCTCCGGCGGTGCTGGCCCGTGTCACGTAACGCTCGACCGCAGCGGGAAATTTCTGCTCGTCGCGAACTATAATGACGGCAGCGTCGCCGTTTTCCCGGTCGCGGCGGATGGCCGCCTTTCAGAGGCCGGCCAAGTCGTCCAGCATACCGGCAAGAGCGTTCATCCGCAGCGCCAGACCGGGCCGCACGCGCACTGCGTCACCATGGATCCGGCGAACCGTTTCGCGTTCGTCTGCGATCTGGGCTTAGACAAGGTTTTCAGCTATCGTTTCGACGCCGCCAACGGCAAGCTCGCTCCCAATGATCCGCCGTTCGCCGCCACCAAGCCGGGCGCCGGACCTCGCCACATGGTGTTTCGGCCCGACGGCAGGTTCGGCTACGTCATTAATGAGCTGAACTCCACAGTCTCTACGTACTCATACGACAGCGCCGCGGGAAAGCTGAACGAGGCCCAGACCGTTTCCACCCTGCCCGAATATTATGACGGTCCCAATACCGCCGCTGAAGTGGACATACACCCGACCGGCAGATTCTTGTACGTCTCGAACCGCGGGAACAACACGGTCATCCTTTTCAATGTGGACACCGAGAAGGGGACGCTCGCGTACGTGGAAGAGCAGGGTACGGGCGGCAATACGCCGCGCCATTTCGGCGTTCAGCCTTCGGCCGAGCACCTCGTCATCGCCAACCAGGACACAAACCAACTCCTCGCCAGCCGCATCGACGCCGGGAACGGCCGTCTGAAGCCATCCGGAATCTTCGCCGATTGCCCGTCGCCGGCATGCGCGAAGTTTCTGCCTCCTCATTAATGGCGATGTTGTACAATACGCAACCCCTTGCAGCTTTTTCTGGTGTACCATAATCTTCAGTTTGCACTGATATGTCACGAGGGAAAACTGCCCGGCTCGTCCTGCTCGCAGCGGTGTTTATCCGTTCCGCCGCACCCGCCGATCCTTCCCAGCCCGCTCTGGAACGCACCTTCGCAGTCACCGTACGTCCGTTTCTCGCGAGTTACTGTATCGGCTGTCACACCGGAGAGCACGCGCCGGCGCAGCTCGATCTGCGCAAGTATTCGGACGTGCAGTCGGTCGCCGCAGATATCGAACGTTGGGGTACGGTATTCATCCGCCTGTCGAGCGGCACCATGCCTCCAAAGTCCGTCAAACAGCCCGATGAGGCCGCGCGCCGGCAGATCATGGATTGGATTTCGGTCTTCCGTCAGCAGGAGGCGCGCAAGCACGCCGGCGATCCGGGAACGGTCCTGGCGCACCGCTTGAGCAATTCGGAGTACAACTACACGATTCGGGATCTTACCGGCGCCGACATACGCCCCGCGCGCGAGTTTCCGGTCGATCCCGCCAATCCTGACGGCTTCGATAACTCGGGCGAATCGCTCGCGATGTCGCCGGCGTTGATGAACAAGTACCTTCAGGCTGCCCGCGAAGTGGCTGATCACATGGTGCTCACACCCGATGGCATAGGGTTCGCGCCTCACCCGGCGCTCGCCGAAACCGATCGCGACAAGTACTGCGTGAACCGCATCATCGATTTTTACCAGCGGCAGAACACAGATTACGCCGACTACTTCCAGGCAGCCTGGCGCTACCGTCATCGCGCGGAGATCGGCCAGCCGAAGGCCACGCTCGCCGAAATCGCTGCTGCCGCCAAGGTAAGCCCGAAGTATCTGTCGACCGTGTGGAGCGCGCTGGAGACCAAAGAAGACATCGGGCCGCTCGCGAAGCTGCAAACGATGTGGCGCGATCTTCCACCGGCGAACGCTGCGCCCGAAGCTATAACTGCTGCCTGCCGGCAGATGCGCGACTTCGTCGTCGGACTCCGCGCCAAGATCGAAATGCGCTTTCCCGATCTTTCCGTTTCCGGCATCAACCGCACCGCGCAGCCGTTCCTGATGTGGCGCAACAAGCTGTATGCCACGCACCGGCTCGATTACGATCGCGGCGCTCTTCAGGTGGAAGGCGAATATCAGCCGCCGGCGGAGCGGGCGGCAAAGAAGCAGTCGGGGGACGAAGCTAATGACGACCTCATCCCCGTCGCGCCGGGTGCGCTGCGGCATCCGCCGGATCCTGATCTTCACGTGCCCGCAGGCCAGCGCGCATCGTACGACGCCGCATTCGCACGCTTCAGCGCCGTGTTTCCGGATCATTTTTACGTCTCGGAGCGCGGCCGCTATTTCCCTGATAACACGCGCGACAAGGGCCGCTTCCTCAGCGCCGGCTTCCATAACCTGATGGGCTATTTCCGCGACGACAAGCCCCTCTACGACCTAGTGCTGGACGCACGGCAGCAGAAAGAGCTAGACGAAATGTGGAGAGAGATGGACTTCATCGCCTCGACCACCACCCGCACTTACATCCAGTTCTACCTCTTTGAAACACGCCTGGCGGCCAAGGGGCCCGAAGGCGGCGCGCCCATTCCCGAACACGAGATTACTTCGGAGGCGCGCATCCGCGCCGTGGAGGATACCTATCTTCAACGCGCCGCCAAGAACGAAACCGCCATCAAAGCGATTCAGGAACACTTCGATTCCGTCAATCAGACCATCCGCTGGGTGGAAACCACCCGTGTTCAGGCCGAGCGCGCGCAGTTGAACGCGCTCCGGCAGTTCGCTGCGCGCGCTTATCGCCGTCCTCTCACCCCGGCTGAAGCGGACGACCTGATGTCGTACTATCACTCGATCCGACAAAAGGACGGGCTGAGCCATGAAGATGCCATGCGCGACCTGCTAGCCGGCATACTTATGGCGCCTGACTTCTGCTATCGCATCAACGCGGTCGCCGTGAGGGCCGGTGCCTCCGACGTCGGACCGCTCACCGATTCCGCGCTCGCCAGCCGCATCAGTTATTTCCTGTGGTCGAGCATGCCTGACGACGAACTGCTCGCCCACGCCGCGGCCGGCGATCTGCACAAGCCTGAGATTCTAGCCGCGGAGACGCGCCGCATGATCCAGCACCCGCGCATTCGCGGCCTTGCGGTCGAATTTGGCGCGAACTGGCTGGACTTCCGTCTATTCGAGCAGCACAACGCGGTCGACCGCGAGCGCTTCCCGATGTTCGATAATGACCTCCGCGAAGCCATGTTCGAAGAGCCTATCCAGTTCTTCCTCGACGTGATTCGGCACAACCGCTCCATTCTCGACTTCGTCTTCGCGCCCGACACTTTCGTCAACGCGCCGCTCGCGAAACACTACGGCATGGACCCGGTCCACCCGGCGCCCGGCGAATGGGTCCACGTAGACGATGCGCGGCCGTTTGGCCGTGGCGGTCTGCTGCCAATGGCCGTATTCCTCACGAAGAACGCTCCGGGCCTGCGCACGAGTCCGGTGAAGCGCGGCTATTGGGTCGTGCGGCGGGTGCTTGGAGAGGTGATTCCGCCGCCTCCCGCCGTGGTTCCCGAGTTGCCGCGCGATGAGGCCAAGCTCGACCTCCCGCTTCGCGACGTGCTGGCCCGCCATCGGCAGGATGCGACCTGCGCGGCCTGCCACGCGCGCTTCGATACCTTCGGGCTGGCGCTCGAGGGCTACGGCCCAGTGGGTGAGCGCCGGACGCGGGATCTTGCCGGGCATCCGGTGGATGTCCGCGCCGAGTTTCCCGGCGGCGGCGAGGGCGATGGATTGGAAGGCATTCGTAACTACATTCGCGAGCACCGCCAGAACGATTTCGTCGACAATCTTTGCCGCAAAATGCTGGCTTACGCGCTTGGCCGTAGCCTTATCCTATCCGACGATCCGTTGGTCGATAAGATGCGCGCCACATTGGCGGCCCACCAATATCGCTTCGACACGCTCGTCGAAAGCATCGTCACGAGTCCGCAGTTTTTAAACGGGCGCAGGCCCGCGATCACGGCCCAAAAGAGGGACTGACATGTCGCATTCGCAACCTTCCCGCAGATTGTTTTTGCGTGGCGCCGGCGTCACCATGGCGCTTCCGTGGCTGGAATCCGTGCCGGTCTGGGGAGCGGCCGCAGCTCCCGAAGGCGCGTTTCCCAAGCGGTTGGCCGTGCTGTTCATGGGCAACGGCATCAATGGCAATCATTGGTGGTCGAAAGGCCAGGGCGATGAGATGAAGCTCGGCAAGAGCCTGGAGCCGCTCGAGCCGATTAAGCGGAAGATCAACGTCATCAACGGTCTGTTCAACAAGCCGGCGGTCGGCATGGGCATTCACCCCGGCCAGACCGGCAATCTGCTTTCGGGCGTCCCTATCGCGCACGGCGCTACCGTGCGCGGCGGCACCAGCATGGACCAGGTGCTCGCCAAGCGCCTCGGCCAGGATACGCCGCTCGAAAGCCTGGTGCTCGCTTGCGAGCAGCCCATGACCGGCTATCACGAGACGAACTTCTCGATGGCGTACAGCTCCCACATCTCCTGGGAGAGCCCCGAATCGCCCGTACCGATCGAAGTCTATCCGTCGCTCGCCTTCGACAGCCTCTTCGAGAACCGTGGCAGCCTCCGGAACCAGAGTATGCTCGATCGCGTGCGCGATCGTGCTACGGCGTTAGAGGCGCAGGTCAGCACGACCGACAAGGCCAAGCTTGACGAATACCTCACCAGCGTCCGCGAGGTGGAAAAGCGCGTCGAACGCATGCGCGCCGGCAAGAGCGAAGCCGAGCAGCGCGCCAAAGGTAAGCCGATGTTCGCCATGGAGCGCCCGGCCAGCGGTCTTCCCGAAGACATCCGCGAGCACACCCGTCTCATGGTCGACATCATCGCCATGGCTTTCCAGACTGATAAAACCCGCATTGCGTCCCTGCTGCTCTGCCGCGACCTGTCAGGTCTCTACTACCCGTTCCTCGGCGTTAAGGGAGATCACCACTCGGCTTCGCACGACGACCTCTCGGATGGTTACGAGCGCATCACACGCTTCCATTTGACGCAGTTCGCCGAACTCGCCAAGAAGCTCGATTCCATGCCCGAAGGCGAAGGAACGGTGCTCGACAACTCCTGCCTGCTATTCCTTTCCAACATGTGGGCCGGCTGGAAGCACGACAATATGAAGCTTCCCGTCGTCACCGCCGGCGGCCTGTCAGGCGCGCTGAAAACGGGCCGCTCTCTGAACTATCTCTACGCCGGCGACGACAATCGTAAACTCTGCAGCCTGTACCTTTCGCTTATGGATCGCATGGGTGTAGAACTCGATCACTTCGGCGACGCCAACAGGCGTTTAGCGGATATCTGACGGTCCGAGTAAGCGGCTGTGACTTAACGCCCGTGGAAGGTTCAGGACTGTTTCGAACACGATCACTCCTTGGCGGCCTTTTCTTTAACGCGCTCGAACCGCGCGCCACTTGCGCGCGGGCCGATTTTTTCGACAATCGTCTCCAGGCCGAAGCGGATATGCTTGCGCATGGCGCGATCGGCTGTCTCGATCTTGCCGCTGTTCAGCGCGGCCGCGAGGTCGCGATGGAAGTCCGGCGGCAGCGGCGGGCGGCGGGCGGCCACGTCGAACAGCCAATTGAAGATGAGGACGTGGTTCTTTTCGATGAGCGAACGCAGCACCGGGTTGCCGGCGAACTCCGCGATCCGAAGGTGAAAGTCGAGATGGTAGCTATGCACCGCATACTGGAAATCGCGATCATTGCCGGTCGACGCGGCACTGCGATTGAACATCGCGTCCATGTGCTCCGCCATCCGCTCGAGCGTGCGCTTTTCGCGGGGGCCGGCGCGCTCCGCGTAGAGGCGGGCGGCTTGCGATTCCAGCGCCTCTCGCACCTGATAGCGGTTGCGGATCTCTCCGGCATCCGGCAGGCATACGCGTGTGCCCACCCGCGGCCGGCTTTCCACCAGGCCGTCGCGCTGCAGCGCCTGAAGCGCCTCGGCGACAGGCAGCAAGCTCATGCCGAGCTCACTGGCCAGCTTGCGCCGCGAGAGCGGCGCGCCCAGCGGGACTTCGCCCTTCAGGATTCTCTCGCGTATCGAATCGTAGGCCTGCTCGGAGAGTGTGACGTGCTGTTGCGATGTTCGGGAAGGCACAAAGACCTAGGATCACGGATGCGGATTTGACATGTCAAGCTGAGCTATTGCCGCACGACTTTCGCGCCGTCCGCGCGCGTTACATCTGCCGATCTTCGCTTCGTCGAAATTTCGGGGCTCTTGGATTGCGCGAGCGCCGATTCGAAGATAAGCTCCCGCGGGTACTAGCCCCAAACAACGAAACCGTTAGCGCTAATTTCATTGACGTTGTCATGATGCGCTGCAACTCAAGAAGTGATATATCAGTATGAACATGACATGTAAGCTCGGATCTCTTCTGCTGGTTTCAGCGTTCGCCTGGGCGCAGCCGGAAATCACGCCCGACCGGAGAGTCATTTTTCGCGTGGTTGCGCCGAAGGCGAGCGAGGTTCTGCTGAGCGGCGAGTTCATGAAGGGAACGAAGCCGTTCGAGAAAGATGCCAAGGGGGTATGGAGCGTCACTGTGGGCCCGCTCGAACCCGAGATCTACTACTACAATTTGACCATCGATGGCGTGAAGACGATCGACCCCGGCAATCCGGATGTGAAGACCGGTTCGACGCCGAGCACGATCGCGAGCATCCTCGAAATCAAGGAGGATCGCGCCGCATTCTACGATGGGCAGCCGGTTCCGCATGGCGAGATCCACACTAACTGGTATCACTCGAAATCGCTCGGCACGCTGCGGCGCGTTACAGTCTACACGCCACCCGGTTACGAGGCCGTCTCGAACGTGCGCTATCCCGCGCTTTACCTCTTTCACGGCGCCAACGCGGATGAAGTCGCTTGGACGCGGCTGGGGCATGTAAACCTGATACTGGACAACCTGTTGGCGGCGCACAGAGCAAAGCCGTTCGTGGTGGTCATGCCGTTCGGATACGGCATTCCGCCGGGCACACCGAGGAGCCCCGACGGTCCCGACAATACGACGCAGTTCAGCCGCGACCTTATACAAGACGTGATCCCGTTAGTCGAGGCGCGCTATCGCGTCTCGACGGACCGCGCCGACCGCGCGATTGCGGGGCTTTCCATGGGCGGCGGTCAGTCGCTGTCAATCGGGCTGAGCCATCTCGATCTCTTTGCGTATGTTGCAGGCTTCAGCGCCGGATTGCGCGCGGCGGATATTCCGAAGGCCTTTGGCCCGGCTGTGGCGAATCCGGCAACCGTCAACGGGAAGCTTAAGCTGCTGTGGGTGGGCTGTGGGACGGATGACGGCCTGTTCGCGGCGAACCGTGAGTTCGACGCGTTTTTGACCGAGCATCAGATTAAGCACGTGTTTCACGAGAGTTCCGGCGCGCACACGTGGACGGTGTGGCGGCGCTACCTGAATGAGCTCGCGCCGCTGCTGTTCCAGCCAACCGTTTCGGCGGCGGATCTGCCGCCGCTGCCCGGAAAAGGGCTGGCGCAACATCCGTTCCTGTATTGCGGGGAATGGCAGAATCGCAGCACGTCGCAGCAAACCATATACCTGGTGCGTGGCGGCAAGATCGTCTGGTCGTACACCAATCCGCTGAAGGGCGAACTCGGAGACTGCAGCATGCTGGCGAACGGGAACATTCTTTTCTCGCGCCAGTTCGGAGCAAGCGAGATCACACCCGATAAGAAAATCGTGTGGAATTACGATGGGCCGCCGGGCGTAGAGGTCCACACCGCGTGGCCGGTCGATTCCGAGCGCGTGTTGATCATGCAAAATGGAAATCCCGCAAAGGCGCTCATCATCCGAAAATCTACGAACCAGGTGGAAAGGGAGTTGACGCTCCCCACGCGCGTGCCCACGAGCACGCACGGCCAGTTCCGGCATATCCGCATGACGACAGGCGGACACTTCCTGGTGGCGCACCTCGATCTGGGAAAGGTGGTGGAGTATGACGCCGAAGGCAAAGAACTGTGGGCCGTGGCGGCGCCTTCAGCGTGGGCGGCGGTGCGATTGAAGAACGGCAACACGCTCATTAGCGGCAATCAGCATGGCTACGTACGTGAAGTAAATCCCAAGGGCGAAACGGTGTGGGAGATCAACAAAGACGACCTGCCCGGAATTCCTCTGTACACCGTGCAGGAGGTTTCACGTCTTGCCAACGGGAACACCCTGATCAATAATTGGGTTCGCGACGTGCCAACTCCCGAGTGGCCGAAGATCGTGCAACTCATCGAAGTTACGCCCGACAAGAAAGTGGTTTGGGGACTGCGCGACTGGAGCACGCTAGGGCCGGCGTCGTCGACGCAATTGCTCGACGAGCCGGGCACCGCGGAAAAGGGCGAATTGCAGCGATAACCAATGTCATCATCGGGGTGCCCGTCTAATTTTCTCGGGTTAGGTTGTAGGCGGTTCAGGTCGAGAGCTCGGATAGGTATACGACTGCGGTCTTCCTTCTCGCGTGGAGGGTTGGTATGCGAAAAAGAACCACGTCCATTCTCATCGGCGCCTTGTGGACCGCCGGGGCGCTCCTGTGGTCCCAGGAGTTCCGGGGAACAATCACCGGAACCGTCACTGACCCGCAGGGGGCGGTGGTGCCTCAGACTCAGATTCGGGTCGACGACGCTGCCACCGGCAGCCGGTACTTGACTACGTCCAATTCCGAAGGACTGTTTGTGGTCCCATTTTTGCCGCCTGGAATCTACCGGGTCACAGTCGAGAAGTCCGGCACTCAGGATACTGTGGTACGGATTCCTTCGTGACCGCCACCCGTGCGATTGCGGTCTGTCTGGTAGCGGCTTCCGTGCTGGGCGCCGTGCCGCTGGTCGAGTGGCGCGCCTGGTGTTCCATGAACCGGATGTGCCGTACATCCTGAATACCATCAACCTTGCGCCTCAGTACGACGTCAATACGGTGGTATTCTCGCACGATATCATCGGGTACGCCTCGCAACTGCTGGACGGTAGCAATCGCGGAGCCCGGATTGTCACTCTCGCGAAAGCCGCCCATGCAGAGAACCTCAACGCCTGGATCTGGGTACGCGAGTTTCAGAATGTGCAGCCGCAGTTTATGGCGAACGGCAAAGTTCAACTCGATCGACGCGGATTTTGGGAATGGCTGGCCTATCGTTACGAGCAGGTATTCTCACGATATCCCGAATTCGATGGATTGATGCTGACGTTTGACGAAACGCCGTACCGTGTATTCGATACGGCCAAGGTGGAGTCAGCTCTCTCCATGCCCGACCGCTTTGCCGAGGTAATGAACGTGATTGACGCGGTGGCGGTACGCCATGGAAAGGATTTCATCGTTCGCTCCTTCGTCTATGAGCCGCAGGAGATGCAGTGGTTCAAGGAAGGTTACGCGCAGACCGGAAAGCACGTAACGATCCAGACGAAGTGCGAGCCACATGACTCAGCGTTGCCGACGTTCCGCTATGCAGACGAGCACCTGCACATCAGCACTATGGCCAAGTGGTACCCGAACGAGGGGAAGTATAAAGGGCTCGAGGACCGGCTGCTGAGCCCGGATCCGGACCTGCTGGAGCAGATCCGGGCGGAAAGGACAAGGCGATCGCGTTGGCCCACGCCTCGCTGAATAGCCTCCGCGCGGCTAAGCCGAACCTCAGCCCGGCGCAATACGACGATCTGTATTGGCGTCTGGCTCTGGCCGAGCGAACGGCTGTGATCTGGAAACTGCACGCCGAAGCATTCTTCGGCTATAAGGTCCTGGCGGCAGGCCACTCCGCACCAGGCCTTTCCGCCCGGATCCGTCGAGCTCTCGATGGCCTGAAGGCGGAGGCGGAGGTCAGTGCCGCGGATCCGCGAATCGGCTCGGACCCGCCGGGGCTCGGCGAGAGAGATTCGCGCTTTTGTGGATCTCGAGACCCGTCTGTCTAAACTTGGAAGTCAATAAGGATCCTTATGCGTATTGCAATTCCCGCTGCTTTGTTTGTCGCCGGCAATCTGCTCGGTGCTTCTCCGTTTTCTATGAATGGATGGCAGTTCCATTCGCGCGACGTGCCGAGGGTCAGCGAAGCCATCCGTAAAGCCCCGGAATACGGAGTCACCTTCTTCATCTTCTCGCACGGCCTTTTTGACCACGTAGATCCGTTCCTGGCCGATCCATCGCGGCAAAAGGACGTGCAGACATTGGGCGCGCTTGCCGACAGCGAGCATATTCCATGGTACCTGTGGCTGCACGAATTCGATGACATCCCGGACCGCTTCCGCGTGGGCGCGCGCGGCGCAGCCGACGAGCAGATCGAGCAATCCGTCACCGGTGCGGGCTCGTCTGCCTCGTTCCGCCTGGGCCACCGCGTCAACATTGACGATCCGGCGCTAATGGAGTATCTCCGGAACCGGTACGAACGCCTGCTCACGATGTGTCCCACCACGGCGGGCCTGGTCCTGACTCTTCACGAAAGCGACAACAAGCTCTTCCGCAACTCCGAAGTGCAGTCCAGCCTGCCGGTCGACCAGCGCATCTACGTCATTTCCAAGCTCATCTACGACGTCTGCAAGAAACACAATAAGAAGCTGATCCTACGCAACTTTTTCTACGAGCCTAAGGAGATGGAATACTTCGCCCAGGCGGTCCCCAAGCTGCCCGACGACATCATCATCATGAGCAAGGACGTGGTTCACGATTTCGACCCGTGGTATCCGTTTGATCCCCTGCACGGCAGAGTCGGCAAGAAGATGCAGATTATGGAGACCGATCTCAGCGTCGAGAAGGCGTGGAGCCGGGAAGGTCTCTATGCGCAGCCGCAGTACATCAAGAAAGTCGTGGAACGCGCGCGGGATACTGGCCTCGCCGGCGTGGTCGGACGCGTGCAGCTTTTCTGGGACCACTCGTTCGCGGACACGCACGAGGTCAACTTCTATGCCTTCTCCCGTTTCATGAAGGACCCGACTTTGAGCGTCGATACGGTCATGCAGGATTGGGTGCGGCGAAAGGGTTATTCTGCCGATGCCGCCAACGATGTTGTCTCCGCGCTCAAACGCACCGAGTTCATTCAACACCACGGGCGATGGTTTCTGGAGTTCTGGCTCACCAAAGTGATCGGCGCTGAGTGGGGCGACTATCCTTATTACTACGGCCACATCCTGCTGCGCTCCCGCTATAAATGGACGCACGAGCCCCCCGACAAGAAGCTGGAGGATGGTTTGTACGACCCCGACCAGGCGCTGTTTGACCGCCTGGTAAGCGAAAAGGACGAGGTAATCGCTCAGGTGCGCGCCGGCATGGCCGATATCGAACGCGCCGCCGCCCACATGAGCGCGCAACAGGGAGCGCCTTATCAGGAGGGGTTCCGTTATCTCCTGGATGCCGCCGAGTGTCAAAAAGAATGGACCCGTGCCTACTTCGCCGAAACCATGTGGATGAAGCATCCCTCGGCGCAGACCGAGGGCATCGTACGCGACGCGCTGGCTAAACTGGAGACGCTTGACAAGAAACCCGGCGTCACTTACGGCCTGAATCGCACCACCGGACATCGCTACAACATCGATCGCTTCGCGCTCGAGATGCGATGGCGTCTCGCGAACCGCGCCCGGGCTCTCGCCGAGGACGCGCGCATTCTCGAAGACACCAGGCGTTTCATGGACGTAGATCGGAACTGAGTCTAACTGCGACGTTCCGCGCCCGATCGAATGGCACACCGCCTACCGCGAGCTCGGCTACTACCACACCACCGAGACACGCCCCGAGATGTCGGAATCGTCCTTCAACCGCTCGGGCATTCGCCGCACCTCATCTACTGCCTCAAAGAGCCGCAAACGCCCGATCGCCGAAATCGAGGACGGCCACCGCACGAACACCGTGAACCGGCTCTGCAACATCGCCTGCCGGCTCTCCCGGCGGCTGCGCTGGGACGGCGAAACTGAACAGGTAACCGACGATCCCGAAGCCAATCGTCTCGCCGTGGCAATAGACCTTTCGCCCCGGATCCCCAAAGGCCTCCGAAGAGAGGCGCCCGTCGTCGCGACTCGTCAGAAACTAAACTTCAGCGCCAGTTGCAACTGCCGTGGCGTGTTGGCAATGCTGCTGATCACACCCGCCGAGCCGTAGCTGACGGCGCCGTTCGCATACGATGGCGAGATGGTCGTGCCGGGTACGCCAAGCACCATATGGTTGAACAGGTTGAACGCTTCCGCCCGGAACTGCAGCTTTTTCGACTCGCTGATCGAGATCTCTCTAGCCACTGCGACATCCACATTGATCGAGCGCATCGATCGCAGGTTGCCGATGGGCGACGTGCCGAAGCCATACCCCGGGCCCACGGCTGGCGAGGCCGGGCTCACGTAGCAGGCCGGGTTATACCATTCGCCCACTGTCTGGTTCGCCGGAATCGGGTTGCAATTAGGCAGGAGGCTCGGCCGGCTGTACCCCGTAATCGAACCTCCTGCGTTCGATAGATTCGCCGGGTCGGTGCTGGTCGGCGCCATGCCCGCAATCGACGCGGGCACGCACCCGGTCGCGGTAGCCGAGGCGCAGATGTTGCTGGCGCCGCCCCAACTCGGGTTGAACGCCTGCCCCGTGCGCGCCAGGAACGAGTAATTGGTCTCCCAGTCGCCCAAGACGCGGGACACAACACCGCGATGGAGCCAATGCTGACCTCGCCCAAATGGCAGGGCATAGACCACGCTCCAATTGAACACTTTGGGGATATCGTACGCGCAGATTCCCTTCGAGAGATGCTGATCGAAGAAGTTCTCGTACGGAGCGCCTTCGGAGCCATTCTCCGCATTGTAGCCGCCATTGGAATCGGTCAGGCACTTCTCCCACGTGAACGCGACCAGGGTCTGGAGCCCGGATGAGAAGCGTTTCTGGAACTGCGCTTCCAACGCATGGAACGTCCCAAATCCGGTCGACACGGAGTAGTTCCAACCCTGGGCGGCAAAGGGCATGTACTGACTCTGGTTGATCTGCGCGGAGGTCAGCGGAGCCGTCGGGCACGTAAATCCCTGGTTGGTGTTGTTCTGGCAGAACGGTCCTCCTTGAGGATAGTTCGCCTTGCAGCACCATTCCAGCCGCTGCGTCCGGCTTCCGACATAAGCGATCGAAAGCATGCTGGTGGCCGACACCTGGCGCTCGATTTGCAAGTTCCACTGCTGCGACCGGGGATCGTTATAATCGGGATCGTTCGTATAGCCGCCGAAAGTCGATCCCCACGGAGTGGGCGCCACCACCAGTGTGCTGCTGCCGACCAGTCCCGAAAGCTGCGACGTGCCATAGCCGCCATACGGTCCGCAGGTAGCCGTGCTGTTACAGATAGGCGCAACCGTCGGGGTGGGCGCCGTCCCGATCGGCGCCGTATTCAAGGTATAGGTGAGACCGCGCGTCCACGGCCAGATGGAACCCTGAAGGGTATTGTCCGCGGACTGGCTGCGGTAGCTGATCGTGTCGTAGAAAATGCCGTAGCCGACCCTCAGCACGGTTTTCGGCAGGAATCCCCACGCGATTCCGATCCGCGGGCCGATATTGTCGCTGATTGCCTTCAGCGCGTGCTGGTTTGGATTGAACACGATGTTGGTCAGCGTGTTGTACGTGACTCCGCCCACGGTCACCTGAAACGCCGGATTGGCCCCCGTCAAGCCTCCGGGAACGCAGGGCACCACCGGTGGCGAGCCGCACCCGGTCGAATATGCGGCTGTTTCCTGCGCCCCAATGATGTATCGCCGCCCCGGAATGAAAATCACGTTTGCCGTCTCACCGTTATTGTCGATAATCTGCACCGCCGGGTCATAGTCGTATCGCAATCCCACACTGATGGTCAGGTTCGACCGCATCTGCCATTCGTCTTGCAGGAAGAAACCGATGGGCGACATCCGCAGGTGAAGCTCTTTTTGATCGCCCAGGTTCACTCCGTAGGAAGAGGGCAGGTCGAGCAACGTAGAAGCGAGCGAATTCCCCTGGTTGCTGCCGCAAGAGAACAGGCCTGAGGCATTGGTGGGGCACGTCTGGGTGGCGCTCGACCCGAATGCCGCGCTGAGCGTACTGGCCAGCCGGTTCTCATAGAGGTACTCGCCCCCGAAACGGATATTGTGCTTCCCGCGGGTCCACGTCACCGCCGCGCTGAAGTTGTGTTCCGGGTTCGCGCGCCGCGCCGGCCCTACGTTGCCGGTGGTAACGTAGGCCCCCACCGTGAAACCCTGCGTCGGGTCGAGATTGTTGAAGCCCGCGGCTGTCTCCGGTGCGTAGCCCTGAGGATTCGTGTTGTTGACCAGCACCGGCCGTGCGTTGATGCCGCCGCGCAGTTCCAGCACCAGATTAGGCGTAAAGATGTGGTCCCACGCTCCACCGATATTCCACGTGTGGTAAGGGGATGGAGCTACTGACGTGGTGCCCGCCACGATTCCGGTATTCGAGTCCCATAACATGTACGCTCGCCCGAATACCGTGTTCCGGTCATTGAAGTGGTGATCGATGCGAACGTTATAATTGTTCGCGCTGTCCACCCGGTTCCTGGCGTCCAGGCAGTTGTTCACTGCGAACGTAAGATTGGGAGTGATCGCGCAGTTCTTCAGTTGCGGCGCGGTATATGCCGCGATCACCTTCGCGATCTTCTGATCGATCAGCGCCGCGGGAATCTTGTTGCACGGGCTGCCGCCGGCCGCCTGCACTCCGTAACCCGTCGCTCCGAAGCTCAACCCCGGGGTCAGCAGCGGCATCGGATTGCCGGCAGGGTCGCAGCGAAACGGCACAGCGGAGTTCGGGCCCGACTCGGCGAACGGATTGTAGATTGTGTTCGGCGTTATCGCCGTTTTCGCGGCATTCACGGCGCCGGTCAACTCCGGACTCACCGTGCCGCTGAAATCGCCGGCGAGTTCCGCTGGCGTCGGTACAATCGCATATGTATTCTGCGGCTGAGAATACCGCCAGCCTTCGTAAGCCCCGTAGAAGAATGTCTTGTTGCGGATGATTGGGCCGCCGAAGGTCCCGCCGAATTCGTTCTGCGAATACCCAAGAGGCGATGCAGGCGTCCCCGAAAGAATGGCGGACGCGCCCGCGGCCGTCTGCCTGCCTGCCGCCACGTCTCCAGCCAACTGGTTGGCGAGGGACGGACAGCTTGCCGGCGAGCAGAACCCGTTGAACGGATTGCGGGCATCGAAAATCTCGCTCCGCGCGAACTCCCAGGCCGATCCATGGAAGTGGTTGCCGCCGGACTTGGTTACGATGTTCACCACGCCGCCCAGCACATTCCCGTACTGCGCGTCGTTGTTGTGCGATTGCACTTTGAACTCCTGCACTGTGTCTGCAATGGGCGGTATGGCCCACGCCCCGCCGCGATCGTCCGTGTTGATGATGCCGTCCATGTACCAGGCGTTCGAGCGATTTCCGGCCCCGTTGACGGAGGGCCTGTAGACTACCGAGCCGGGGATTCCGATGTTTCCGCCGTCCGCGCTGCCGATTCCGTTACCTCCTTGCGCCGTGTCCATCGGATTCACGCCTGGCTGCAGAATCAACAACTGGGTGAAACTGCGGCCATTCAGAGGCAGTTCGTGCATCATCTGCTCGTCGATGATGGTTCCCATTTCAGTGCTGGCGCGCTGCACCATCACCGCCATTGCGTCGGCGCTCACCGTCACCGTGTCCGTTGCCGCGCCCACTTCGAGCGTGATCCTCTCGGTGAGGATCTGGTTCACGTCCAGCTTGAAAACAGGCAGCAGCAGTCTCTTGAAGCCGGTCTTCTCCACCGTGAGAACATAATTGCCGGGCAGCAGATTCAAAATCGTAAACGTCCCGTCCGTTCCCGTGGCCTTCGCGCTTCGAACGTTGGTTTCCTGGTTGATCGCAGTCACAACCGCTTCCGGCACAGTGGCGCCGCTCGAATCCACTATCTCCCCGGTTACTGTGGCGCCGGGCGTTTGTGCCGCGGCCGCAGCCGCGATCAAAAGGCCACTGACCAGCACGAGCACGTTTTGAAGCATCCGCATAAAAGCCACTCCTCGGTGGATTTCGACCGCTGAATTAACGGAATGCTACTACGGCTAAACTGATATGTCAATTGACTTTTGGGAGGGCCAGGAAAAATCAGGGCGCCAGCCGGCCGCCGCAAATGCCTGTCTACTTACTGATATGCATTCGCCTTCGCGCGGCATCGCCGTCGCGGAAGATCATTACGGGGCGGCCGGCGGGCGCCGTCACCGTGAATCTGCCTCCCGCCTTCGCAACCGGCACTTCCTCGGCATGGTCGGCGTAAAGCTCAAGCACCGCGACGGCGTCCGGATTCCATTTGGCGGGCACGGGCGCGGAGAGTTCCTTCCCGGACGGCGAGTAGAACGCCAAGCGATCGTCGCCCAGCGGGCAAAATGTATCGCCATCCTTTGCGATCTCCGTCCCGTTCACCCTCACGCTGTAGCGGCTGTCATTCCAGTCGATTTCGATTTTCGAATTGCCCGCCAACCCAATGACCGTGCGGCCATTTTCGCGCCGGTACGACTCTACGTCGCGATAATGCACCTGAAACCACGGAATCATCATGCTGTAGTAGTAATCCACCAGGTGCTCGGGCGTTTCGGCGCCACCGAAAAACTCGTGCCCGTTGTAGAACAGGCTATAGACTACCGGCGCTTTCCTCCACGCTTGTCCCGAGAGCCCCCAAATCGCCGAGCCACGGTAAATCGTGGCCGCCAGCGGAATCTCCTCGCCGCCAAATGGCGACGGGCCGCCGGTCGGGCCGTTTCCGTTCACGCTGTTCTTTCCAATGAAGGCATAGCGCAATTGCTCCGAAATCACATCCAGGCCGCACTTCTTGAATTGTTCGAGGACCTTGTACCGTCCCTCGGTAAGGTTCTTGATGCCGCTGGCAGGATGTTCGGGGTCCCAATCGTTGCGGATGGGATAGTAACTCAGCACATCGACCTCGTACGTGTCGCGCAGGCCATAGTGTTCGCAGGTGTACTTGATCCTCTCCTTCCCCGGTCCGGCCATGTACTTCGCCAAGCCGATAATGTAAGAAGTTTCGCCGGTCCAGGCACGGCTTTCCCACAATTGGCCGTCCGGCTGGCGGGCGATCATAGCCGGATCCCATGCCGGGCTACTCTTGTAGGCATCGTCGTAGTTATCCGAGAAACTCACTGTCGTGTTCGCCGTTCGCGCGTCGGCGATCAGCTTTTCGAGCCCATCGAATCCGCCCACGCGTTCGTTCACCTGGTTCACTGCCGGATATCCGGTATCCTTCCCGCGAAACTGCCATCCCCAGAGATAAGCCACTTGCGGCGCAAAACCGGTCAGCCACGCCATCTTGTGGATCAACCCATCCGCCTGAGCGAACGTGAAGCGCGGCGCCGCGGCTTGCGGCGTGTCGTTATGGATCATGTACGTCAGTTTGTCGTCGTAATAGTGCGTCGGAATCTCGGGCATGCGCCTCCGCACGATCTTAGCGCCATCCAGCCAGTCGACCGTGCCATTGCCATCGGAATCGCCCGCGAAATCGAGCCGCGCCAGGGGACGCTGCCCGACAAGCAGATTGGGCGTGTTCTCGTTTCCGGCCACCAGCGGTTTGCCGGGGTTCGCATTCATGTCAAACGCCAGGCTGCCATTCACACGGTACACGGCCGTGGTTCCCAGTTCCGCCATGCGGTGTCCCGGCTCGCCCTCGACGGCAAGTTCGGTGGTGTCCATGAATGCGATCACTTCCTGGACGCACAGCGCTTTCGAGGTCCCGATCATGACTACCGGCAGCGTCGCCGCCACGCCGCCCCAGAAGCGGTTTGGCGGCAGGTGTCCGGGCTTGGCACTTGCGAGCTGAATCAGGTTGCCGCCCTGGTCGCCGTGGGCCAGCCATCCTCCGCCATCTTCCTCGCGAACGCTGGCAAGATCGGGAGTGCCCACGTCAATGAGCTCAAACCCGGGTCTCTCCTCGACCGCTTCCAGCGAAACGTACAAGGCCGGCCCCCGCAGCTCATATCGAAGAGTGAAAGCGGCCGCGGTCTGGCCGTCCATCGCGGCATTGAATTGGAAATCGGCGCGCGTCGCCGAAGCTCTCGCACGCTCCGGCCGCAGATGGGTTTGGAGAAACTTATATCGTTCGCGGCGGAACGTGGTGACCGTGATTTCGCGGCCGTTGTTTTCGCCGTGGATGATCGCTCCGCCAGGCAGCAAACGATATTCGTACGGCAACCCGAGGTCACGATCGAGAACGATTTCCAACTGAGCGGAGCGCAACACCACGGGATGCTCGGGCGCCGCGGCTCCGGCCCAGCAGCTGAAAAGTATCGCAAGAACGGTTTTCCTCATCATGACCTCGTCTGAGGAGTCTATCAGCTTTTTCGCGATCTTTAGCGATATCTGTAACAGACTGCTGTTCACGCCGGAGGCACATGGGCGCGTCCGATGCTGGCGCGATCCGAAAGCTGAAACGGCGGCATGCCCTGCGGGCGATTGGCCGATTTTGTGGCCGCATCTACTCTGCTTCGCCACAGCAAGACCCGTTTCGCGATCACAGCCTCGGATCCCCGAATGCCACCACTACGGGGCCTGCACGAGATCACCGCTCTTGACTGGAAATAGTACCTGGTCTTGCGGGCGGGCACCTAGAGACAAAAACACAATAACCGTCCAACAGCGGCCATCACCAAGGTCACGCAATCTGCGACACCAGGTTCGCGAGATCGATCGCCGCATCGGAACGTTTGCCCGGTGCGAGGCTCGGGCCGATGGCCACCGCTTCGCTGTGATCTTCGAACCACGCGAGAAATGTCGAGTTCTCTGCGTTCGAAAGCCGCTGCTGATTGAGCCGGGTGTAGTACGCGCCCATGTCGGCATCGATCAGGGAACCCTGCGGGTCCAATTCCGTGGGCTGTTGTTCGGCGAGGAGCTCGTTCATCGGTTTTTCCCGTTGCCGCGGGGCGAATCGGATCACCAGCGTAAGCGGCTGCGCCCGCCGCAGTACTTCCCGCGCCGCCCACTGCACGAACGTAGTGGCGAAAATCTGCGTACCTGATCCCTCGGTCAGTAGACTGATTTGAAAACGGCTAAGCACGGCATCCCCACGCGAATCGAATCCGACATCCTGCGGCTTCAGCTGCGCCATCCTCGTGCGTAGCGCCTCGGGGTCAAACGCGGTGGATTCGTATGCTCGGCGGATGGAGTTCTGGATCGCGGCTCGTGGCGCGGCGAGGGCGTCATACGAAATGCTCGTCACGCCACCCGGCATGGCCGCGGGCGCGCCTCCATCGATATACCAATGCCCATAGCGCAGCGGATAGGTTTCCGACCTCCGTGCTACAGCATCCAGTAGGACTCGGATACCGTCGTCCGGTTTGATCCGAGTGAAATTGGTCCCCTGACGAGCCAGCTTTCGGAAGAGCCGGTAATCGCTACTCTCGACACCCTGCCCAATAACAGCGATTACCAGCCTATGGATGGGGGGAACCGGATCGGGTGCCCAGGCTGAAACCCTCCCGACGTAATCGACCGCCGCCACGCGGAAGGCGTCGATCTGATGAGAGGCCCACAGCTCTGCGGATAGCCGTTCGGAAAAAACGCCCGGCGAATTGACCCAGTCCATTTGCTCGAGTGAGCGCGAGAGGTTGAGCCGCGCGAAGGGGGACATGACGGTCTGGAACACCCCTGCTTCCAAGCTGCCCAGATAAGCGAATTGCCGCTCAAGGTCAGCTCGTTCGGCCGGAAACTTCCAGTCATAAGCGATCAGTTCACGTAATAGCAGTGGAACAAACCCGAGGGGCATTCGCCGTAGAAGTGATACCTGCCTGTTCGCGAGTCGCCGGGACTGTGTAGGGTATTGGGAGAAGCTGGCGGACGTGAGTTGATCCGGAAGCATGGCTCAAACCTCCGGGATGAGCGTGCCCGCAGAGAAGCGCGCGTCAAAACCGAAATATGCCCCCAGCGTCGGTATGAGGTCGGTGGAATCCACCCGCCGGTCGACCACGACATTCTGCCTCACGTTCGGTCCCAGAACCAGCATCCAGGTCGTACGCGAAACCGGGTCCCCGGTACGATGGTGCTGAAACCCGTTGCCACCGGCATCGAAGTCGGAGTCGCGGCCGAAATCCGGAAGGATGTACATGTTCGTGCGGTTCGCGTACTCCGGGTTCTTCTGGAGGGTGTCCCAGAGCTCCGCGCACAGCCGATCCGTGCGCTGGATGGCTTCCAGATAGAGTGAAAACGTGCCGGAATGGGCGATGTCGATGTCGTGCAGAGTAACCCATAGCAAGCTGGGCGATAGCCGGCCCATAAGCTCCTTCGCTAGATAGACTGAGAGCTCGTCGGGACTCCTGAGATTCCGCGCGTGGGCGGCAAAATCGTCTACGGAGAGCTTAAGGACTTCCGCTATCTGTTCCAGGCCAATCTGTTGGCCGGCTAGCGAAGGCGCGTATAGCGGGGTTTCGTAATTATCACGCAACAAGTGTTCATACGCCGCACGCTCCTTCGAGGGGAGCGCGGCGGCGAGCAACCGCTTTGGAAGAATCACGCCCGCGCCGAGCCCTTGCCCGTATAGGTTATGGCCGCTTTCCCCGATCCGCGCGAAACCATTGGCTGGCGCCACCACCCATGCATCGGCCGCGGGGCGCTTCAGATCCTTACGAAAGTACTCGAAAACGGTCGGATTGCCCGGCGCGACAGCCGCAAAGTTGTTGAAGGTCTCATAGACCCCAGTAGCGATGCTGGCTGTGGCCACATAATGGCCGAGTATCCCGCGATTAACCACATTAGAAAGGAACGTGGCCTGAGGAATCAGCTCGTGCAAAAGACGCGGAATATTCACCTGGCCGTCGGGCGCGAACGTCTCGTCATCGCGCGCGCCGCCGCCGAATGTGACGACAACCGCTTTCCGGCCGCCCGGGGCAGCTTTGCCGCGACGCGCGGCTGTTCCAAAGAGCGCGGCTGCCGAAGCTGCGCCCGTCACTCCGCGCAGAAAGTTGCGCCTGCTCAGCGAAATCGCTTCCGGAGTGCGTTCCTGCCAATCAGCTCGGCCCATTTGCCAGCGGCCCATCATACAATCCACCCCGGCAGCCGCGGTCTGCCAGGAACACGCTCGCGGTCCGGTTTAAGGATTGACGGGATTCTACACCCGATTCTTCAATTCCGCAACGAAGGAGGTGTGGACACGAAGGAGGTGTGGACCGAAGGAAGTGTGAGCGTTAATACAGCAAAGCGAGACGATGTTTCCAACGCGATTGCGCGCGCTGTGCAAGACCGGCGATACGACTGCTGCGGAGACCCTGGTAGCTACCAGTCCAGCCAGCCAACGCGGTCCGCTCAAAACGGGCCGAGATGCTCGCTTGTCAAATCCCCAAGCTCATGGAAGGGTTATCCGGGGCCGCGGGCAATTCGGAACGGGACTCACTGCCATAGGGCCGAAATACCAAAGGTTGACGCTGTGGACGTTGTACGATGGCGCAACCGATTTGGAATCCGGTAGACCTGTGCAACGCCCCGACGGCCGCGGTCTGAGCGGCCGATTTTTCGTGTCGTGCTTCGCGGGCGCTTGACAAGCGCCTTTGTCGGGCGTATTATTTTCGCAGAATACTGATATATCAGTAGTTGTGGAGGGTGAGTATGCACACTGCGAAGCTTCTAGGCTTTGCCTTCCCCTTTCTGCTTGTCTGTTGGGTTTTCCTCTATGCGCCTACCGCGCTCGCACAGCGCGATTTAAGCACCATCTTAGGTGAGGTCACCGACGCGAGCGGAGGAGTCCTCGCCAATGCCCTGGTCACGCTTACCGAAGATGCCACCGGGCTCCAGTACACTGTCAAAACCGATGCCGCGGGCATCTATCTCCGGCCCTTGCTAAAACCCGGAACATACACGGTGGCGGTGGAGGCGAGCGGCTTCAAGAAGCAGGTGCAGCATAACGTAGTGCTGACCTCCGGAGACCGGGTGCAGGTCAACCTCCGGCTGGAAGTGGGAGAGGTGACACAATCGGTGGAAGTATCCGCGGCCCCTCCCACTCTGCAGACACAGAGTACGATCATCGGGCAAGACATCACGGAGCGTGAAGTGGCGGACCTCCCGCTCGGGGGCCAGCGAATTTACGCCAATCTGGCGCTCAACGCGGCCGGCGTGGTGCCGGGTGAGTCCGGCGACCGAACCTCAGGTTTCTCCGCGTCTGGGGAGACGGCAATGGGTCAGAATAACTTCCTCTTGAATGGCGTCGATAACAATGTCAACGTCATCGACTTTTTCAACGGCGCCGCCTATGTTCTTGCGCCCCCAGTGGACGCCGTCGGAGAGGTCAAAGTGATGGTCAACGGCTACAACGCCGAATACGGCCGTGGTGCTGGGGGCGTGATCGATGTCAATATCAAGTCGGGAACCAACCACTTTCACGGTTCTCTCTACGAGTACTTGCAGAACGCCGACCTTGACGCGAACAAGTGGGCCTCTAACCGAACTGGGGTAGCCAGGGCTCCCTTCGAGCAGAACCAGTTCGGCGGATCCATCGGCGGGCCCATTTTCAAGGACAAAACCTTTTTCTTTTTCGACTACCAGGGAACTCGCGTCTCCTCCACCGGTGGGGCCCTTTCAGGACTTGGCGGCGCAACCACCCTGAGCGTTCCATTCACGGCTTTCAAGAACGGAGACTTTACTCAGGAGCTGGGGTCGAAACTTACTCAAATCGGCACTGACGCCCTCGGGAATCCTGTGTATCAGGGAGAAATCTTCGACCCCACTACCACCCAAATCGTGAAGGGACAATATGTCCGAAACCCGTTTGAGCCCATGAATCTCATCCCGCAGAGCATATGGGACGCGGCAGCGGCAAAACTGATGGCGTTGTTTCCCAATCCCAATCAGAACCTGACAGCACGGTTGCCATCCAGCAACTATTACACGTTGACAACCGGCACCCAGGCCATCCATCAGTTCGATCTACGCTTGGATCATCGCGTCTCGGAGAAAGACACGATCTTCGGCAACCTGAGCTGGTCGACCAGCAACAAGTTCATCACGCCGCCAATCAACAATCCCCTGGACGGCGGTGGCCAGAGCGACGGCACGTTCCACATTCTCGGCCGCAACGCGATGGCCAGCTGGGCGCGCACTTGGACTCCGACGATCCTTTCGGAAACCCGCCTCGGCTACACGCGCCTTATTACCGATCAATTGCAGGTGGACTTCGGTCAGAACCTGCAGCAAAAATACGGAATCGGCGGGTATCAGGCGGCCGGCAGCGGCAATGGCCTGCCGGTGATTGCTCTGAGCGAGGGCAATTTTGCCACCGGCCAGTATCTGCCCACCACCGAATACTCATTGGTCTACGATCTGATCGAGAACGTCACCGTGATTCGCAACAAACATTCGCTCAAGTTCGGATGGGAAGGCCGCCAGATCAAGTTTCCATTTTCGCAGTTTCAGGCCCCCCGCGGCCAGATGAATTTCGACGCGAATATGACCAACCAGCCGGGATTCGCTTCCACGGGCGAAGCCTACGCAAGCTGGCTGCTCGGCTATCCGGCCAGTGGGACGATCAACACGAACAACTTCATTTCGTCGCTGCGTTACGCCATCGCCTCGTATGTACAGGACGACTGGAAGGTGACGTCCAAGTTAACCCTGAATCTGGGAATACGCTACGAACTGTTCAGCCCGGTGGGCGAACAGTTCGGAAGGCAGTCGATGTTGAACATCGATACCCTTACCCTGCAGATCCCTCAGGGGCCGAACCAGAACACGCCTTTGCCTCCCGGCTTTGCTTCGTCGTACCCCGCGGTTCAAATCCAGCGCGGAGTCGTTTCGAAGTATCTGGTCCCGTGGGATAAGAAAGATATCGGTCCGCGGTTCGGACTGGCATATCAAGCCAACTCCAAGACTGTGGTCCGGATGGGCTACGGCATCTATTATGGCGGCGAGCAGAACCAGGGTGGAAGCCCGAACTTGGGCTTGAGCCCGCCGTTCAACGCGGCCATCACTTTGCTGCCACCGAATACCGCGAGTTTTGTTCCAACCCTTGGGCGTTTCTCCGACGGGCTGCCGACCAACATTTTCTCGCTGAATGTGCCATTCGCCCTCACTTTCCATACGGAATCGACCAACTTTAAGGCCGCGATGGTGCATAAGTGGAACATAGCGCTGCAGCGCGAACTTCCATGGCACCTGGTCGCCGAGGCTTCGTATAATGGCGCCCACGGGCAGCACCTCATTGTAGAGTGGAAACCGAACCAGCTTCTGAATTCTCCCGATCCGACTGCGCCGACGGCCACGCGCTATCCGATTCCTCAAATCCAGGGTTCCATCGGCGAAGTCTCCACCTTTGGCTTTTCGAACTATGACGCTTTGGCGGCCAAGGTGGAGAAGCATCTCTCGAACGGCGTCAATTTCCTGGTGTCTTACACGTTGAGCCATGCATTGAGCGATGCCGCTGGCGGCTTAAACGGGAGCGCGGGCTACGGAAACCAGCCGCCGCGCGATGTGAGAGACTATTCCGCCAATTATGCCAACGGAAGTTGGGACGTCCGGCACCGGTTTGTGTACAGCACGGTCTACGACCTGCCCTTTGGCCGTGGCAAGACAATCGGCCCGAACTGGAAACTACCGTTGAATGCGGTGCTGGCCAACTGGAAGCTCAGCGCAATCCTCACTCTTCAGACCGGGCCGCCATTCACCATCCAGACACAGAACCAGGTCTGCGGATGCGGCGGAAACGTGCTGCCGGATCTGGTTCCGGGGAAGGATCCGAACGCGCCTCCGCCGGGAGGACGCACGGCCAACGAGTGGTTCAACATAACTAACGTGATGAACCCCGCAATCGGCACCTACGGTGACCTGGGGCTGCAGACAAATCGGTCCCCCGGCATCCGGAACATCGACTTCTCACTCGCGAAGGCCGTGCCGATCCACGAGAGCATCCGGCTGCAGATTCAGGGCGAGGCGCTCAATCTCTTCAACACGCCCAGGCTCGGCACACCCGGCAACGTGCAAGGCTCCGGGAGCTTCGGGATTATCACCAGCGCGACCAACGAACGTCACGTGATGGTATCGTTACGATTGCAGTTCTAGAAGAATCGGGCGTGTCAATGCGACTGGGAGCCTGGAGTCATAGAGCAGGGTATTTCCACGCGGCTCGCATCGTGGCCGTAGTTCTGCTTTTGACCATGGGCCCGTCGGACGCGCAAAACATTCCGGTGAATTATGACGAATCGAAGGTAGGAAGCTACGTCCTGCCTGACCCGCTGGTGATGGAGAACGGAGAGCGGGTGAGCGATGCTGCCACATGGAACAATCGCCGGCGGCCGGAGATCGTCCGGCTCTTTGAAGAGAATATCTACGGCCGGAGCCCGGGTCGTCCGAAGGACGAGACCTTCGAGGTATTCGACCGCGGCACACCCGCCTTTGGCGGCATCGCCCTCCGCAAGCAGGTGACTGTGCGCTTCTCTGGCCGGAATTCCGGGCCGAAAATGGACATTCTGATCTATCTACCGGCTGGCGTGACCAAGCCTGTGCCTCTGTTCCTCACCCTCAATTTCTCTGGAAATCACAGAATTTCAACCGATCCGGGCGTGAGCGTTGCCGAGGTCTGGGATCGCACGAAACACGAAAAGTTGGCGGAGCCCGAGAAAGCCAAGACCACCACCGACCTCTGGCCGATCCAGCAAGTGCTGGCTCGCGGCTATGGGCTGGCGACTATTTACTATTGCGATATCGAGCCGGATTTCCCCGGTGGCATGCAGTACGGAGTGAGGCCGGTCTATTTCAAGGCCGCCCAGACCGGACCCGAACCGGATGAGTGGGGAGCGATTGCAGCCTGGGGCTGGGGATTGAGCCGTGCCATGGACTACCTGGAGACCGACACGGCCGTAGATGCCAAGAGGGTGGCGATTCTCGGGCAATCGCGACTGGGGAAGACGGTGCTGTGGGCGGGAGCCCGGGACACCCGTTTTGCGATGGTGATCGCGAGTTGTTCCGGCGAGGGCGGAGCGGCGCTGGCCCGTCGCAATTATGGTGAAACGGCGAAACACATGGCCGTCAATTTTGGCTATCAGTTCTGCGGGAATTATCAGAAATACCAGGATCACGTGGACCAGATGCCGACCGACCAGCACGAACTCATCGCGCTCATGGCTCCCCGCCCCGTGTACTTGAGTACGGGCAGTGAAGATCAGTGGTCCGACCCGAGAGGAGAGTTCCTAGCCGCGGTGGCAGCCGGACCCGTCTACCAACTTCTGGGAAAGCAAGGACTGGGTACAGACCAGATGCCGCCCCTCGATAAGCCGATCCTTCACACCATCGGATTTCATACCCACAGCGGCAAACACGAGATGACGGCCTTCGACTGGGGGCAGTTCCTGGCCTTTGCGGACATGCATCTGAGGACGGCGCGATGAATCCTATAGCCCATGGTTCCCGGGCGTGTCCGCAGTACGCCTGATGGCGCTTACGCGGAACGGCCGCGACCGCGCGGCTTCCACTCCCTTGACCCGCTCAAATTTCGCGCCGTTGGCCAATGGCGCCGGTTTTTCGACAATGGCCTCGAGTCCAAACCGAACGTGTTTGCGCATCGCTCGGTCGGCGATTCCGGGTTTCCCGCTATTCAGTGCTACAACCAACTCCCGATGAAAGCGAGGCGAAGAGGAGGACTACTCGAAGCAATGTCGAACAACCAATTGAAGATCAGAACATGATTTTTCTCTATCGTTGCCCGTTGCACACGGTTTCGTGTGAATTCGGTGATCGGAAGGTGGAATTCCAGATGATAGCTGTCAAATGCATATAGAAAATCGCGGTCGCTGTCGGTCCCAGCTGCGCTTCGGTTGAAGATGGCGTCCATGTGGTCAGCCATCTTTTCGATGATCCGCTTTTCTCGCGGACCCACGCTAACTAACGGTGTAGAGACGTGCCGCCGCCGATTCCAACACTTCACGAACCGCACAACGTTCGAGAATCTCCGCTGCGGTTGGGAGACCGACTCGAGTACCGACAGGGGCCGGCTCTCGACGAGCCCATCCCTTTCGAGAGGCTGGAGAGCCTCGGCAACGGATAGCAGACTCATATCGAAGCCGGCGGCAAACTTCCGTCGGGATAGCGGCGCGCCTAGGGGATTTCGCCTCTCAGGATTCTCGCGCGGATGGTGTAATAGGCCTGTTCCGATAGACTGACGTGATCTGTTTGATATGTCCGAGCAATAATGCATTGTTTTTCAGAATCGCCAATCCCATTTTGATATGTCAATGACGTCCGCGAAGCCAGTTCCGCCGTAAAATGATATTTCAGCGTCGGACCTGGTGGCGGCTTCCGATAAACTTCAGAGCGCCGCCGCTGCAGAGCGATTTTCACTGAGCGCCGGGCAACCATGCCCGCGAAACGGTGAGAAGGTATCAGCAGGACTCCCCCGCCTTGACGAAGAATTTGGCAGCTACTACACGAGCAGTTGTTCGGCCAGGCGCCGCTGGTGGTAGCTTCCCCAATTTCGCCGTAAAGCCCCGTCCTTCAGGGCGGGGCATGGGCTTGGGAGAGAGCTTCAGCGCCAGAACCGGCGCGCACACAGGATGCGATGCGGGGAAGCGAGGACAGAAAAGCACCTCACGAAATCTCAAGATGCAACATTCCCGACCATCTCAGTCCACGGAACTGCGGTCGTTTCGGGGGCCAACAGCGCGGTCTTACAGACGAAAAGCTGCGATCTCAATCGTGATCGTGGTGGAGGCGCCGGAATTCCGCTTTCCAGTTATAGATGGTCTGTTTAGAGATGTGCAGAATCTCGGCGAGCCGTTCGATGCTGGCACCGGGGTATGCATCCTCCGCCCTACGGAGAAGAAAACGACGGAGCAACGTCTCCCACTCCTGGTAATTCAGCCTATCTTTTTCGCCTCGGGGGATGAAGAAGTCGAACGACTGCTGCAGACGGTCGAGCCGTTTCTTCATGAAATCGTTCTCGATCGGGAGCGCTTGGCACTCGCGCAGGTAGCGGTGGGCGCTGTCGGCTCCCCCAGGCTCGCCCATCTTGAGGTGCGCTTCCGCTAATATCATCAAAAGCCAGGCGTGATCGGCCGTGTCGCTGGGAGGCTTGCCGTCCCTAATCTGCGTTCCTCGCATCGCTAGGGAGACGCTGTCGCCGTAACGGCCCTCGCGCAAGGCGATGTCGGCAAGAATGGCGTAAGCGACGGCGAGCCGGTCCCAGGCGCGCGACTGAAGTTTCGGTTTGATTCGCTCCAGTACTTGTAGTGCGTTCATCGCTTCGGTCGCCGCTTCTGGCAAGCGGTTCCGCTTCAGGTCAGCACGGGCGACCAGGAGCCGGCGTGCGGCATCCCAGTAGTCCTCGGCGTGAATGTCGTCCCCATAATAGGTACCGAGCTGGGCTCGGTCCTTCCCCCAACTCGCCAGGACATGAGAAAGGTTCTCGTAGTCTTCGGCATTGTAGAAGGCCTGCCCGAGTTCCAGGCTGCACCGGTTGTAGAGGCGGGTGTGTCTCAGGCTAAGGAACGCGCCGCGCGCCGCTGAAAGCAGACTGACCGCTTCCGGCAGGCGATCCGTCTGTCGCTTGACACAGGCGCTCAGGAATTGAACATACGTGCGGGTCACCTGATCGTCCGTCTCTCGCAACATGGTGTCCGCGATTGCGAGCTGCCGCGACGCTTTGGCGAGTTCATTCTTAGCCACCGACGAGCGCGCGAGTGCAGAGAGCACAACAGCGGTTTGATAGCGCGCGTATACAGCGGCTGCCCCGAGCGTGACCCCCGCGGCGCTCCAACGATTGCAGACCTCCAGTGCGGCGCCCAGGTAATCCTCTGATGCTTCCGGCCGCCCGGAGGATTGGAGCATGCGGCCCATCATGTAGTTTGCCCGGATTTTCAATTCCAGAGCTTCGGGGGAAGAGTCAGCCGCCAAGCGGTTCAACACCGTTGTGGTCCAGGATTCCGCCTCATCGGCCCGGCCGACCCGATGCAGGCAGGTAGCAGATTGTGCCAGGCACCAGTGGCGCTCAATAAAGAGATCCCTCGGGGACGCTCCTCCCTGCCCCATGGTCCCCGAGATCAAAGCGTCTATGTCTTTTGCCGTGCCGATGGCTCCAATACAGGCCATCGCGCGTTCATTGTCACCGCTCCGATCGTAGAGATTGCTGAGGAGGCGAACCGCCCGCAACACCCAGGCGGTGTCGCGGCCGGGATTCTCCATCCACCGCGGAATCTGGGCCCGCATCGAGTCCCGCAACGACTCTGCATCCGCGTTGTGACTGCCAGACCGGATTGCGTCGAGAGCGGCCGCGCAGAAATGATCCACCTGCCTCTGATGGGAGTTCTCAAACTCCATCCCATCGAGTCTATATCAAGTGCTGCTGGTCCAAAATGTTGTTGCAGAAACCCTAACAACTTGGCTGACGCAGTCCGCCGGGACGAATAGGATGCTAGCTGGGAGTCTGTTATGGCAACGTTTAGGCGCGGATGCTTAGTAATCAACATTGTGAGGAGACAAGGGTCGGTATTGCTCGTGTATCGCTCCGGTAGCAAAACAGTGAGTCTGCCGGAGGAATCGGATGTGATTCAGGAATTAGAGGCGCACTGGGAGGCGCTGCGGACGCTGGTGCGTGACGGAGTGCACTGGGTACACTTCGACTTTACGCGTCTGCGGGCCGATGATGACGTCTGGGAGGCGATCGAGTTTGACATTTGCGGCCTGATTTCGAGCGGCATACAGGTGGACCTCACCGGCGGCCGCGTAATGGGGCGCAATGATGTCTCTGGCGAGCCAAGACGCAGATGGGCGAACATGGTGGAGGAGTGGCATCGGGCGGTGGTGGGGATCGGCATCACGCTGATCACTCTGATGAGCATTGCCTCCCTACTGATCTACAAGGCGCACGAGTTGGCCGCACCGCCGGAGACGCATGTGGCGATTCAGGGGAAGACGCGCTGACGGAGCCACGCTGACGAAGTCGCTGTCTATTCGCCGGCCACGCTACGTTCCCGGTAGGGGTGGAGGAAGATCTTCGCGTGCCTCAAGAGGGGGGACTGGCTGGCTCGTCTGGTTTCAAGGGACAAGACGAATCGACCCGCAACGCGCTGGACCGCGGGGGCGGAGGGGTCGGGAGGCAAAGGGCCAAGAATCTAGATAAGCCCTCGATCGTCGACTCCCGGAACCCGGCCCGGGATTAGTACCGGGGTTCTGTCCGCTGATTCGCCCTTCACCGAACGTCGTTCCAGTCCGACCTCTGGGACCTAGGTCCGAAAACCGGTTGTTTATTCCGGTTCTGGGGACCAATACTTCCTTGGCGGCCAAATGGTCTTGGTGACATTACCGCCAACGAACAAAACGCCATGAGATCGTCTTCCAATTGAGCCATGCAACAGAAAAGGCGTCACTTGGTGGCCGTGCGCTCGCTACCGGGCGGCGTGCTTCGACGACTTTTGAATTCGGAGATCAATCCGCCTTAGACTGAGGGCGGAGTAAGCTATGCGTTGTTGCCAGTGCCGGCTCGAATTCGACGAAGTTAATGAGTCCCAGCCGGTTTGTCCCGGATGCAGACAATTGCCGATTCCCCAGCGCGATCATCCTGAGTTTTACGCAGTGGACGAAGTCTGTACGGTCGCAATGCTTGAGGAGCGTGAAGCCGACGACGATTATTCCGATACCGATTCGGTACCCTCAGCGATCGCGCTGCCGATCGACCTGCGCGACGCCGATGACGCAGAAGGTCTGCTGGAGGCCACAGGTTGGCAGGTTTTCACCTCCCGGAAGGATTCCGACTCTTCCCCTTCCCGACCGGGCGGGTGATGTGAGGTCCGCTCGATCAGTTCCGCTTAGTCGAAGCGCATCCAACACGAACATGCAGCAAGCAGTCAGGATTTGGGAAAGCCAGCCAACACTTTTCCGGTGCAGGCGACCGCACCAAGAGCTCGAAACACAACTACTGTGGATCACTGCCCCCACAGTACCTTGGGAGATGGGCCCAGTTGCCTGTCGTACGAAGAGTGAGACGGGCGCGCCCTGGGCGGAAAAAGCCGCTAATTCGGATTTATACGGACAGTATTAGTTATGCCGAACTTTGGCCCCGCGGCGACGGCTTGGCAATGTTCAGGCGGGCCGTGATCCTGACCGCCCGTCAGGGATCCGCTATCCAGTAAAAGTGCTGCGCTCGCGATGTGCAGGTCCGGCCAGGATCTGTCGATCCTGGGCGAAAGTGCTCCAATGTCCAAATATTTTAAGAATGTGAGCCAGTTTAACTGGTATTTGCGCGTTTCTACTGCCGAGGGAGAAACGCGGCCCTCAAAGCAATGAGGCATTCAAAAATGAATCATGTTTGGGTTCGAGTCCTGGTAGCGGTACTTCCGGGGATCGTCTACACGCTGGGGACCGTTCGAACACCACGACGGCTTCAGTCCAGTCTGGCTTGGCTTGAAATTTCAGGACGAATTCTCCGGTCCTGGGTCTTGGAGCCATCGGACTTACAAAGCCGAACGAGCCAGCAAGGGTGCGGAGTATGGCAACATCCAGTGTAAACACGAGCGTCAACGGAACGTCGAGCGGCTCCACCGGTATGCCATTCACGCAGGCAGAACGGATCCTGAAGCTGACGACACCACTGGGTGAGGATGCTCTGATTCTGACCGCGGTACACGGCCGTGAGGCCATCTCAGGGTTATTCCACTTTACACTCGAGTCTGTCTGGCAGAATACCAGGCCGATGGACTTCAAGAGACTGCTCGGCCAGACGGTCACGATCGAATTGATGGCCAACGAGCCGGTCGGTTCGCGGTATATCAACGGGATCGTGAGCTCCATCGCGCAGGGCGCGTGGGACCGTGAAAAGGATATTACGCTGTACACCCTGGAGGTCGTTCCGCAGCTCTGGCTACTGACCCGCAACACGCAGATCCGGATCTTCCAGCAAAAGACGACGATCGAGATTATCCAGAACGTGATCAGCGATCTAGGACTCCCCAGTCCCAGAACGACGACCCAGAGAACCTACTCCCCGCGTGAGTACACCGTTCAATATTACGAATCCGATTTCGCGTTCATCTCCCGACTGATGGAGCAGGACGGCATCTATTACTACTTCCAACACGACCGGGGGCAGCACACGCTGATCCTGGCCGACCAGAAGGGCTCCTTCGAAGACCTTCCGGGCGGAGCGGACGTGGAATTCGAGGAGGTGATGAGCGGGCCGCGGGAGGATCTGCGCATTTTCGAATGGACGAAGGAACAATCGATTCGCTCGGGCGACTACACGCTCCGCGACTGGAACTTTGAAAAGCCCACGTTGAAGCTGGAATCGGCCGCCAAGTCCCTGATCCCTCAGGTGGTGAAACAGCGATTGGAAATATACGAATATGCCGGCAAGTACCAGGAGGCCGATGAAGGCGACGGCGTGGTTAAGGTGCGCATGCAGGAAGAGGACACGCCGGGTGTCGTGGTGAACGGCAAATCCTGGCATTGGCAGTTCCTGCCCGGCTACAAATTCAATCTGAAGCAGCACTTCGCTGACAAAGGGAAGTTCGTGCTGACCGGCGTGCGGACGGCATGCCAGCAGCCGCTCGGAACCGAAACAGAGGATGCGACATACGAAAACAGGTTCACCGCGATTCCAGAGGACGTGCAGTACCGCCCTCCGCGGATCACGCCGGTACCGCGCGTGAAAGGGGTACAGACGGCGATAGTAGTCGGGCCATCCGGGGAGGAGATTTATACCGACAAGTACGGGCGCATCAAAGTGCAGTTTCATTGGGACCGGGAAGGCCAATACAACGAGAACAGCTCGTGCTGGATGCGGGTGGCCAGTTATTGGGCCGGGAAGCAGTGGGGCGCCATCCATACGCCGCGCATCGGCCAGGAAGTGATCGTTGATTTCATTGACGGCAACGTGGACCGCCCGTTGGTCACCGGTAGCGTGTATAACGCCGAACAGATGCCGCCCTGGAGCCTTCCAGCCAATAAGACCTACAGCGGCATTCGCAGCCGGAGTTCGAAAGATGCCGGCAGCGATATGTTAAATGAAATTCGCTTCGACGATAAGAAGGACAGCGAGCTGCTATTCATCCAGGCACAGAAAGATATGAATGTGCGGGTAAAGAACGATCGGCTGGAACTCACCGATCGGGATCAGCACCTGACGATTACGCGGGACCGGATGGAGAAGGTAAGCCGCGACAACCACGGGGATTTCGCGCGCGATTTCATCACGAAGGTTGGCCGGGATCACCATCTCGAGATTGACGGGAAAGAAGCCATCAAGATTACTGGCTCGCAATCGCTGGCGGTAAGCGGCGACGTGATCGAACAGTTTCAAGGCAACCATAGCAGCCAGATCACGCAGAACCTCTATTTGAAAGCGATGCAGGTCGTGATCGAGGCGTCTACGGGCCTGACGTTGAAGGTGGGCGGAAACTTCGTAACGATCGACCCCTCAGGTGTGGCGATTCAGGGCACGCTGGTACAGATCAACAGTGGAGGCTCGGCGCTATCAGGAACGGCCGGGTCTCTGGTTTCGCCACTATCGCCGACCGCCGCTCAGCCACCCATCACGACGGGGCCTACCGCGGCTTCGGCGCTACCAACCGGGGGCGCGGTTCCGGCGAGCGGCGCTGTCGTGGCGGCTACGTCTGCACCGGCCGGAAAATGGTCTGCAGCTTCGAATGCTCCCACACACAATCCCACATCGGAAGAGAAGAAGCTCCACTGGATCGAGATCGAACTGGTGGACGAAGCCGCCCGGCCGGTAACCGGAGAGCCCTATTCGATTACGCTGCCGGATGGGTCAACCGTGGCCGATGGAACCTTGGACGAAAAGGGCCGAGCTCGGGTAGAAAACATCGATGCGGGTAACTGCAAAGTAACTTTCCCGGCCCTGGACAAAGAAGCGTGGGCTCCAAAATAGGAAGCCCGGGCAGGGCGGTAAGTGGTGTGAAGGAGGAGAAACATGGCCATCATGGGTGTGAGACAGAGCGCAGCGGCGCCTCAAGCCCCGACCGCGAAGGCTTCTGCCGAGCCGGTGGGAGAAGGCGACTATGTTGTTGCGGAAGACGAGTGTTTGAATTCCATTGCTATCCGTTACGGGTTTTTCTGGAAGACGCTCTGGGATCTGCCAGAGAATACCGACCTGAAGGTTCAGCGGAAAGACCACAACGTTCTCCTGCCGGGCGACCGCATCCACATCCCGTCGCTGCGGAGCCGGGAGGAGCCGTGCGCCACCGACCAGTTACATCGCTTCGTTCGCAAGGGAACGCCTTCGCGCTTGAAGCTCCGGCTGCTCCACCTGGGCTCGGCGGAAGGCTTCGCCAACAAATCGTATCGCCTGGTGCTTGACGGCCATCCAGTTGAGGGAACCGTGGATGGCGAAGGCCGCATCGACATTCCTATCGACCCCGGCGCGAGGGGTGGTGTGCTGACCGTAGAGGATCATGAGTTCGAGGTCAGGATCGGGGGAGTGGATCCGATCGACTCCACAACGGGCGTGCAGCAGCGCCTCGCCAGCCTGGGCTTCGATCTCCATGGGTGCAGCAGCGGAGATTGGGATGACGCGACGATCGAGGCGCTGAAGAAATTTCAATCGGCTCATGTTCTCGAAAACGACGACGAAGAGCCGAGCGGCGAGTTTGACGATCGGACCCGCGCAAAACTCGCCGAAGTTTTCGGTTGTTGAGCCGCCCTGATTTTCCCGGAGGTTGTCATGGCAGTAATTACCGCTGCACAATCGGCGGCGGAAGACAATTTCAATACTCACGATCTGAAAGCCGTCGCCAAACTGGTGTACGTAGTGTTTCATGCCGACCGCTACCAGGGCAGATGCAAGCTCTATCCGCTGGAGAACGGCGACGCAGTTGCGAGACTGCGGCAGATGAAAGAGCGCCCCGAGGAGTGGTGCCGTCCGGAATTCATGCGATGCTGCGAACAACACGCGACGCCATGCTTCTTCACGAGTGAGATTACCAAGGATCCGGACAGTCCGAACCGCTGGATTTGCGCCATAACCGATCCACTGATTCCACAGGGCAAGTATATGCTGGAGGCTCCCCAAAAGCAGGGTCTGCCGATTTTTCAGATCATCCAAATCAAGGGCAAGATGTTTGCCCGCGAACCGATTTCGGGCAAGCGCATGGATGGCGCTTCCGGTTTTCCGGTTGATCTTCTGCTGGATGCGGTCATCGGCGACGGCGTAACGCTGGAGGAAGCGCTCTACAACCTTTGCTCGTATCGTTACCAGGATTCGATCGGCGCCATGCGTGATGAGGACGTGGAGAAGGTTGCCCGAGGTGAGGAACCATCGTCAGGCTTCAAAACGGTGGTCGGAGTGATAAAGACCGCACAAGAGACGGTAGCCGGAAGCCTCGGCTATGTCAAAGCCGAATTCTCCTGGTTCAAGAACCTGAAAAGTCTCGACAAATTGCTCGCTGGCGACAAGGGTCGGCACACCGCCCAAATTATGAAGTATTGGCAGAAGAGCGGTCTGCCCGCGGCGATCGTCAAATTCACGAGCGAACACTATCTGAGCATCGACGGATTGATTATCGCAACCAACGCGGACGGCAAGTACAAGCGGCTGTCCGGCCTGAATGTGATCGACGAGAATTATCTGGAGCCTTACCGGGCAGCCCTGGAACGCGAGGCCTTGAAGGGCAACTACACGTTTGGCGACCTCTGCCAACACGTCGAGGCGGTGGGGCAGGGCCTGGAGATGCTGGACAATCTCATCGAGACTTATGAGATGGTCGCTGCGTTCGATCGCTCGTGGGGAGCCTGGGCCAAGATGCAGGCCATGCTCACGAAGGTATCGGTCACACTCAATAAAGGCTCAGACCCGCACCAACCATGGAACGTTCACGGCAACGGTTGTTTTATGCGTGGCGATCTGGCAATGCTGGAGAACCTGAAGATGGCTGCGGACAACAGCGCCGCGGACGCACAAGCCGCCGGATGGGCCTGGTTTATGAAGATGGCCCCCCAAGTGATCGGGGGGTTAGGGGTGGGTGAAGCATTCGCGGACTTCAAGGCCGGCAAAAAGACGATCTCCGCGTACAAGGGCGGATCGTGGATCTGGAAGAAGGCCGATAACCTGACGCACGCCGACATCATGCACAGTTACCAAAAACAAGTTGCAACACGGTTTCACGACCTGAATGCTTGGATCGCGAACGAGAATGCGTTGATGCATCACGCCATTGGCATGTCGGTCCAATTCTACGAGGTCCAGGCGATTGCGTTGCAGTTTTACGTTCGCGCCAAGGTCCTGTACGGACTGAAGAGGCTGATCGAGCTGTGCGGCCCGGTGCGGAGCCAGACTCGCCGGGTGAGCAAATATAACTTCATTCAGAACTGGTCCGCGATGAATACCACCTTCGACCAAATGGTGGACCAGTTCGGAATCAAGCAGTACATCGACGAACTTTGCCTTGCGCCGGCGTTCTGGATACGCAGAGATCACCTGCTTGCCGACTGGCTTCACCATTGGATGCAAGAGCAGAGCAGCGGCCATCGGGACCAGGTGATCCGGACCAGCGAGCCGCCGGATCCGGAGCACTGGTTCAGAGTGGAGTTCCAGCGCTATTGGCCGATTCACTATTCGGATATTGCCGATGCCCACAAATTCGCGCAGAAGTTTTCGACCAACTGGACATCGGTGGACGATAATGACGTGGACTGCTGTTTTCTGGAGCGCGGCAATTGTACGTGGAAAACCGTCGGGGGAGGCACGCTCCCGACAATCTGGTCTTGGGACCTGCTGAGAGACGAAGACGTAATCGATAGCGAAACGCCCGTTCGCGCAGTTCTGGTTTTTAAAAAGGACGCACCTGTCTGTGCCGGCATTCCTGTGACGTTTCAGTTGGAGCGGACGGATTGGCTGAACGTGCCGGGCCCTGTGTACCAAACGGTGGTCCGGCCGCTCGATCCGACTGCGGGTCCGGATACCGAGAAGGACAAAACGCTGCTCCACTACAAAGACCGGTACGGCGCCGTGGTGAACTTCAGCTATTCCTACGAGTGGAAGAAAAAGGGAGGCGAGACCGTACCGGCCCGGGTGTACTACGGTCTCAAACCTATGCTGGAAACCCCGGAATGGAAGGAGATGCTGAGCCCCACCGGCTTCGCGAAACTCATTTGGGCCTTGAACCGGGCCGAGCGCCAAAGACTGTTTGTGTCGAGTATGGATATGGCGGTCAAGTACAGCGTCTGCGATGGGCAGGTGCAAGGATACGCAAAGGCTGGAAACACGTTCTGGGACAGCACCACCGAGGTCACTGTACAAGCGAGGCACAAGTGGGCTCCGCCCGACCCTGAGTTCGACGAACGGAACCTTGCGAAGTTCACGGACGTGGAGTTCCTGCGCAGGCTTTGCCCTACGGCGGCACCACCGCCCGCGCCTAAACCGAGGGTGGAACGTGTCGACGTGGAATTCTGCGTGAAAGACGATGAGTGGAAGCCTGTAACGGCAGATGGCATCTCCGTCGAGCAGCCCATACGCGTCATCTTTGTCCTGAAGAAGCAGGAGCCCAGCTTCCCAGTGGTGGTGAATATCAAGCGCTCGGATGGCATCGTTTCGCGGAATGTGCGAGGTCCGTTTTATTCGAGAAACGTCGTCCAGAAGCTAGACAACCTAGGGCCACGCTACAAGGGTAAATGGGGGGTCGTGGTTACACCCTGGTACTACCTTATGGCATGGGAAATCATCCGCTACGGCACCGCCAGCGTGGAATTGCTTAACGGCGGCAAGATCTACCGCGGAGTTAAACCGATTACCGGCGACGATGTCTGCTGCTGGAGCGGCAAGCCTGCCACGGCCGACACTTGGGCTAACTACAAATTCTCGGTCTATTACGGCGTGGGGAGCAACGATCCGGCAGACGCTACAGAGGTAGCTGACGTCGCCGGAAGCCTGTTGAACGATGTTCCTCTGACCGTTACAGACTCGATTACGGGCGGCTTCCCGCTTTTGGGCGAAGGGCTCTATGGTATTTCCGCAAGGCAGGAGGGAAACTACGACGGGAAAACCATCAGCATATGCACCCTACCTCTACTCGCAATGGTCTATCACACCAGCAGCCCCGGGAATAGGGACGACGCACGTCCCATCTCGAATCTCACGGGCGATCATTTCCAGGCACTTCTGGGCGCCGTGGATGAACACAGCGATCTCTACGATATCGTGCGTCTGGGCACAAGCGCCTATTGACGGTGAACGCAGCCGGCTGCTCCGACGTATCAGGTTTCCGTAGTTTCCGCTTGCGAGACCAGGGAGGCGAATCTCCTGCCCCCGACACGAAAGGTTGGCAATCCGGCGTGGGAGTCCCAGTGTCGGCTTGACCGGACCGTGCCATAGCATCCTACAAACAAGATGCCTTCGATGACATCGGCGGAACTTGTCGATTGCACGAATCTTCTCTCGCGGCTCGCCGCTCTATGTGGAGACGAAGAATCGGCACTACTGGATAGAGTGCCTCGCGGAACAGCGATCCGCATTGCTGGTCATCCAGAGTACTGCCGACTCGCGCGGCCGGCGATGTTTTGGAGTGCGGGCTCATCTTTGCCGAGGATCCGCTCAGAACCGTGAAGTCCACTTCAACGAGATTGAGCCGGAATTCTTCGTTTCCCGGCTGTTGCAGGTACTGGTAAAATCCCCTCCATGTACTCGCTCGCCCAGGACCTTCGCTATGGACTCCGGGGCTTCTTCCGTTCACCTGGATTCACCACCGCCACGCTGCTTTCGCTGGCGATTGGGATAGGGGCCAATACCGCCATATTCAGCGTAGCGAACGCATTACTCCTTCGTCCGTTGCCGTATCGCGATCCGGACCGCCTAGTCATCCTGTGGAACCGCTCGCCCGGCCTGGACATCACCCAGGATTGGTTCTCCACGGCGCAATACTTCGACATCCTCAATAACCATCATGGCTTCGAGCAGTTGGCCATTGCCATCGGAGGCAAGTACAACCTCACCAGCGACGGCGAGCCAGAGCGCGTCGGCGTTGCCCGGGTTTCGTCAAGCCTTTTGCCGCTGTTGGGCGGCCGCGCATTACTGGGCCGGCTCTTTTATCAGAACGACGATGCTACCGGGACGCCCCCTTCCGCTATTCTGACTTATGACTTTTGGCAGCGGCGCTACGGCGGCGACCCTCGTATGGCCGGCAAGACGGTGATCCTCGACGGTGTCCCCTATCCCGTGGCCGGTATCCTTCCGCCAGGGTTCAGGCTGCCGCACCAGATCCTGCCGATTCTGACGGGGCCTGAACAGGTGGAGATCGTGCTCTCCCTTCCGATGCCTACCGGCGCGGCGCAAGTTCGCACGCGCGAGGACTACACGGTCATGGGCCGGCTCGGTCGCGGGGTCTTGCTGCGGCAGGCGCAGGCCGAAATGGACACGCTCACGGCCCGTCTTCGGCGCGACTACCCCGAGATCTATCCGCCAAACGGCGGACTGACCTTTGATATCGTGCCGCTGCTCGACCAGGTGGTAGGCGATACGCGCCGGCCGCTAGCCGTGCTGCTCGCGGCCGTAGGATTCGTGCTGCTCATTGCGTGTGCGAATGTGACCAACCTGTTGCTCACCCGCGCGGTGGCGCGCCGTAAAGAAATCGCGGTGCGAGCCGCCCTCGGGGCCGGCCGGTGCCGCATTCTGCGCCAACTGCTCACCGAAAGCCTAGCGCTAGCCGCCGGCGGAGGCGCGCTCGGCGTGCTGTTCGCCTGGTGGGGCGTACATTGGATTCAAACCTTGGGCGCCCGTACCGTGCCCCGCCTGCACGAGATTTCCATCGACCCGCGCGTGCTGCTGTTTACGCTGGCGGTTTCGCTCGGTTCCGGCGTTCTCATGGGCCTAGCGCCCGCGTTGCGCAGCTCCAGGCTGGCGCTCAGCGGCACACTCGGAGATGCCTCTCGCGGACTATCCGGCGGCACTCTGTGGGGGCGCGGTAATCACATGCGCCGTCTGCTGGTGGTCGCCGAGCTCGCGCTATCCGTGGTACTGCTCATCGGCGCCGCACTTCTCATCCGAAGCTTCGCCCGCCTCAACCACGTGCCGCCGGGCTTTAATCCCTCGGGCGTGCTCACCTTCGACCTGGCGATGGCCGGACGGAAGTACAACAGCAGCTCCGCCGTCCTCATCGCCTATAACCTGCTTTGGGAGCGTCTCGAAGGACTACCCGGTGTGACCGCAGCGGGAGGCATCACATCGTTGCCGTTCACGGACCAGTTCGCCTGGACTCCCATTACCATCGAGGGGCGAATGTCTCCGCCCGGAGAGAAATTCCTGAATGCGGATTCCCGCATTGCCGGCGGACAGTACTTCGAAGCGATGCAGATCCCGCTGATCGCCGGCCGCTTCTTCAACCAAGACGATACAGCCGACAAACCGCGAGTTACCATCATCGACGAGCGCATGGCGCACGAATTCTTTCCCGGGCAAAGCGCCATCGGTAAGCGCATCCGGGTGGTACAGCTCCGCGGAGATCCGTGGCTCACGATTGTCGGCGTAGTGGGACGCGTGAAGCAGGATTCGCTCGACGCCGACCCACGCATTGCCTTCTATCGCCCACAGACACAGGCGCCTTCGCGTGCCATGACAGTCGCACTGCGCACCGACGCCGATCCTCTCGCACTGGCTGGCGCTGTGAAACGCGAAATTCAGCAACTGGATTCCGAATTGCCGTTGTACTCCGTTCGCAGCATGGGGCAACTGGTGACGCAGTCCCTGGCACCACGACGTTTCCTGGAAAGCCTGCTTACGCTCTTCGCCGCGCTGGCCTTATTACTGGCGGCGCTGGGGATTTACAGCGTGATGGCCTGCCAGGTCAGTCAGGGAACCCGCGAGCTGGGTATTCGTATCGCGCTTGGAGCCACTCGGAGGACGATTGTGCGAATGGTGCTCGGCCGCGCCATGACGCTGGCGGCCTGCGGGGTGGCGATCGGGATGACCGCGGCACTTGCTATGACCCGTCTGATTCGCGGACTTTTGTTCGGGGTAGAAGCGCTGGATGCCGTCTCCTTCATCATGACCGCACTCTTGCTGACGCTGGTGGCTGGGCTGGCCAGCTACGTGCCGGCGCGCCGTGCCTCGCGCACCCATCTGCTGACATCACTACGTAGCGATTAGGAGACCACATCAGGGCGTGGTGCGGATGCACCACGGGGGTGGCCGGATGACGCCCTGACAAGAATTTGGCCTAGCCCGATTGGGTTTGTCGTTCAAGTTTCCCGTTTGCCGACTATCTGACCTCGATCCGGAGCCGCTGACGGCCTTCCGAAGACGGAGTCATTTCAGTTGCGCTTCAACTCCTCGAACCAGTTGAGCACGACCACCAATTCGTGCACCTCGGGCACATCCATACGCTGCACGAAAATGAAACCCTTGCCGTTGACGTATGGTTCCGATACCGTGCAGTCGATATTCGCGATTTGGATGGCGACCGGCTGCTGGAAAGCCAGGACGTCGGGGATACGGTAATTGCGATCCTTGCGCGATTGCGGGACCATAAAGATGCGGTCCGAAGGATCTTGGAGAGGATCGCCGGTTTAGTGGCGGCCGAGCGGGAGACCGCTTTGGGTCAGCTATTAATCCTAGCGGGTCTTCGGCACTTTGAGGAAACGGTGGAACGAGAGGCGCGAAAGATGCCAATTCTCAATGACATTTTGGACAACAAAGTATTGGGCAGAGAGTTTAAGAGGGGCGAACTGACGGTCCTTCGCCGGCAAATCAAGAAGCGCTTCGGAGCGATACCGGGTTGGGCCGAGGAGCGGCTGGCCGGTAGATCGCCGGCGGACCTCGAAGACTTGAGCGTACGCGTGCTCGACGCCCAGAGCCTCGAAGACCTCTTAAAATAGTACAGCCCAGTCCATTTCAGGCTTCCTAATCCCTCCGCATCAGATCGCCAAACATCCCCCACGCCGACTCCATTCGTTTTCCCGCCCCTGAATCACGCTGTTTCCAACCTTGTCCGAAAGTGCTCAAGGAGGAGTTCGGCTGCATTGCCATCGGCCCGGAGCGGGTCAGACTCCCGCAGGGCAAGGCGGTCTCGCTGGTAGACCGGGCGACAGCATTGGCAAAGTGATGCAGGGGCGGGAATGGCGGATTTGACCGCCAATCGCCCAATTTCTCTTCAATCCCAAAAACAAGGAGCAATTTGTATGTCAGAAAACAGTACCCTCATTGGGTACGAGGGCAGGACTATCTCTCGTGAGGAACTTGCCCTCGTCCCCACACCATTAGCAACGGAGACCCACCGCCCAGAGGGGGATGATCGTGCTGGCCTTGAAATCGGGAATCACATTCATGCGAGCTCGACCGGAAGCTCTGCCACGCTTTTCCACAGCGGCTGGCCGACTCCCGCGCAGCAGCTTGCTCTCCGCCAACCCACGTGTCATCAACTTCTACCTCGCCCCGCAACGGTTCTCGAGCCGCGTTCACCATGGCCCGGCGGAGTTTGTGCAGCATCATCCAAGCGGTCTCATATCGGGAAAGACCGAGCTGACGCTGCAGAAGTAGAGCAGACGCGCCACGCTTGTCGGTGGTCATCAAATATGCCGCCCAGAACCAATGAGTCAGGGGGATCTTGGTCCGGTGCAGGATGGTCCCGGATGTCAACGAAACTTGGAGCCGGCATCTGTCGCATTGGCGGCGAGGTTGGCTCACCAGTTCACAGGCTCTCGCGTGCCCACATCGGGGACAAATGAATCCATCCGGCCAACGGCACGCCGCCAGATATTCCTGGCAGGCTTCCTCCGTAGCGAAGTCCACCTGAAACTGGCGTAGCGTCTTGGGGAACGATGGCCGGGCCACCCATATACACTACCTATTGGGGCTTGCTGAAGCAACCGGATAATCAGAAGGCGACTACCCGCGAGAATCGGCCAGCAGGATGCTTTCGGATGCGAAAATTGCAGTAGTGATATCCCGTTACAGACTTCTGCAATGCTTACAAGCTGTGCTCTTCGCAGTACCGCTGCTAGAGAGCGCAAGCCTACCCCAGCCCACCGGAACCCACATCGTCGGCAGCAGATCCTTTGTTTGGACGGATCGAAGCCGAACGGACGTTCTCCGCACACCTGCCGAACCGCGAACGCTTTCCGTGAGAGCCTATTATCCCGCCGACTCGACAACGGGAACTGTCGGGGCCTACTTGCCGGACTGGCCACTCTGGATCAGCCAAGTCGGCGAAGCCAGACTGAGGGAGTCCCTTGGCGCCGCATTCCCGACAGTCGGTTCCATCACGACCGAGGTCCGGCAAAACGCTCGTATTTCGCAGAAATCCGGCCCATTTCCATTGCTCGTGTTTTTGCCGGGCTTGGGTATGAATGTAGAAGTTTACACGGCCTTGCTCTCCGATCTCGCCAGTCACGGCTACGTTGTTCTCGCAATCAATCCAACCTACGAGGTTTTTGCCGCAACAATCGGCAAGGACAAGGCTGTTGGGTTTTCCTCTCCGGGTTGGTTTCGTCCTCCTGTGGAGAAGATCATTGAGTACGAGAAGGGACGGCTTGTCGTGTGGGCTGCCGATGCCGCTTTTGCCATTGGCCAGCTCAAGGCGTTACCGGACTTCCAGAAGAGGGTGAACTGGCAGAAGGTGGGTGCGTTGGGCCATTCGGCAGGCGCACGGGTTGCCGCGCATTTATGTCAGACCGAAGTTCAATTCACAGCTTGTCTGAATTTAGATGGGTTCGCCGGATTTCAGCCGTTCTTTGCTGAGGATGGCTCCGTTTTTTCCAAGGCTTTCGCGATGGTCCACATGGTCATTCCCGACCCGACTGATGAGGAATTGGCGCGAACCAACACGAGCCGCGAAGACATGCTTAAGGAAAAGGCAAGGCAGCGGAATGCGGGAATCCGATTGTTCGAATCCGTGCGAGGCGGTAGCGTTGAGGTCACGGTAAGCACGGCTGGCTTTGGCCATGGCAGTTTCACGGATTTGCCAATCATCGGAGGATCAGCTGGAGACCCGCTACGTGGAATGAGCCACATTCGAACGTACGCCCTGTCCTTTTTTGAAGGGGCATTGAAGGGTGTCCGGAAAACAGCTTTGGATAGGGATACCTCGGATGCGGACGTCTTAATAGAAAGATACACGTTCAAGGGACCTGCGCCGAGTCGCTGAGGTTCCGGCAAACTGGGCAGAATCCGGCCGAATAACTGCACGGCTAACGGCGCAGATGGAAGTGTTTACGAACCCCAGCGGTGCCGAAACGGATGTCGGACATAGTACTACAGTAAATCCATTTGGGCTGGGGATTACTCGACCGCATCGGCCGTCCGGCGCCCGGGGTCATCGACCGCCAGACTATTTCAACCCATCTTTCCCGCCCCAGCATATCGTCGCCCCACATTCGCGCGAGCAGGGTTGTGTGAGCAACCGCATTGACAACTGACAACATACGGTTTACGGTTTATACTAATGATTAGGAGCTTTAAGCATCGCGGTCTAAAACGGCTCTACGATAAGGACGACCGCAGCGGCATCCGCGCCGATCTCGTGGACACGGTTCAGGAGATATTGACCGTCCTTGACGACGCGGCGACCCCGCAGGACTTAAATCTTCCCGGCTATCGGTTGCACCCGCTCAAAGGCGATTTGACAGGCTTTTGGTCTGTCACCGTGCGAGCAAATTGGCGCATCGTTTTCCGCTTTGAAGGAGAGGACGCCGTTGACGTTGAACTGATCGACTACCACTAGCGAAGGAGAGAAGATATGCCGATGAAAAATCCCGCGCATCCCGGACGCATCGTAAAAAGCGCCTGTCTGGAGCCTTTGGGCTTATCTGTAACGGATGGCGCGAAGGTTCTCGGCGTGACCCGGCAAACCCTCTCCAAGATTATCACCGGGAAGTCCGGCATTAGCGCGGAAATGGCTCTCCGGTTGGCAAAGGCGTTTGGCAGCGCCGCCGAGACATGGGTGCGCATGCAGGCCAGCTATGACCTCGCACAGGCTCGCAAAGATGAGAGCAAAATCAAGGTACGACGCCAGCACGTTCCGCGTGAACTGCACGTCCTTTAACGATGTTCGGACGGCCGGTGGATTGAAGGAGATCGGCGCTCGACTCTTTAGGTCTTCTGATCCGATTCTGATTAGAGCTACCGTTGGATCGGCTCCGCGGCGGCGCGCCAACTCGTATAATAATGGCCGTCGCGATCTGACGTGGCCGCCAGCGAGCATGGCTTTACTCCGCTCTCAACGCCTGCTTGGGATCGATACAGGCGGCGCGCCGCGCCGGAACGACGGTCGCGGCAACAACCACAGTTAGCACTTTCTTACATCGGCCCGTAGCCCAATCGGGGCGGAGCCATCTCATTTGAATTCCTTCAGCATCAGGAGGTTCCCTATGGAAAGAACGCATTTGGCCAAGCTGTCCGTGAATCCAATTCTCAGGCTGAAAGACCTGGGATTGGACCGGAAGGCCAGTTTGGATGAAGCCAGCCGTGGTTGGCACGGATCTCAGAAGCACAGATCGTTCGCTCGATTCAATTTCCGGCGGGCGCGCTCTTCTTCACGCTGGTGCCCGACGATCCCGAATCCGGCCGTGTGCCCGCCGAATGCGCACTTCGCTGCCGCTCCGTGCGCGGCGGCGCGCCCCGCTTACGGACGGGTGGTGTTGCGCGGTGCATCCCGCCGGCGAAGTTAGTTGGCCTTCCTTAGTTGGCCTTCCACCTGTTCGCCACTTTCAAGTTCTGGTCACGAATCGGTCTGTCCGCAGTCGCCGCTCCCATGGCGGCCCGGATCCGTCCAGGAGCGCCGGTCAATCTCCGATAAGGCTGTTCTTCATTGCGCTTCGAAACCCGCAGACTTCTACCGTAACGGGAGTGTTTCGCCCAAAACATCATCGCCGCAGGTGCTACCAATCCGACGTGCCGCGCCAAGTTTGTTGTGTGCGCGGCAAAACGCAGCATTACCTTCCGGCCGCCGCAATCGGCCTGCTGAGGCTGCTACTGTGGATCCGGCGCCTGCAAGGGCGCCCCGCTTCCGTTTTGTGGGTTCGCTCGGCGGGAAACCTCCTTTTCCATTTCCAGGCAAATGGGAACAGTACTGCCACACACCTGTCAACAGAAGAGTGGCCACCAAGATTAAATCACTCAAGCCCGTTTCCCAGTCCTTATGAGGGACTAAGAACCCCAAGATGCGGCGAGTTCCGTAATCGGCGCATTTAGAGCCTTGTACAGCTTGCGCCAAACCGCCACGGTTGTAGCAAGTTGGGGTGATTTCAAGGCAGCACGCTAAGAAGGAGTTAAACGATGACAGCCGAAGTAAAGACCAAAATAGTCGAAGAAGTGAAGCGATTCGCCACTGACCTAAACCTTTCGGACCAACAAAAGGCTCAGCTACACACCGCGTTCGAAAGGGCGGAAGGTCGCCTGGAGCAGATTCGCAAGGAGAACCCGGATGTGACCCGGGCGGATGTGATCAAGAAACTGGTAGACGGGCGAGACCAGATTCGTGAACATGTCGTCAGGTTCTTGACCCCGGAGCAGTTAACGAAGTGGGATGCGGAGATGGCCAAAGCAAGGACCTTCCTGGGCCACCCGATGAAACCCTGAGGCCCGCCTCCAAACGGATGGGGCGGGAGGCGACGCGAAGAGAGAGAGAAGCCCGTTCTCCTGCCCCTCTGAGAATCGACCGCTTTCTTAGACGCTCCACTAGGAACTGTGCTTAGTCTTTGTGGTCATTGATGCCGGTTGTCCCTTCTCTGTTGGCGACGGGAATGCCCAGCTCCGATGACCGCGCCTGCGGCGGCGTTTCCAGCCACGGCTCCCACGACGGCACCGCCTGCGGCACCCCTAGCTCGATCTCCATTAGACTCTCGATTAGCCGAACCCTGGCTCTTCTGCTGTTGCTGGTTCTGTTGCGGTTGCTGAGCCTGTTGTTGTTGCTGGCCCTGCTGTTGCTGGTTCTGCGCTAACGCTTGCGGCACCATGGCAGTCGTCATCGAAAGTGCCATCGCAAGCGATATTGCCTTTGCTGTGTGTTTCATCCGGCCTCCTCAAGGGTCCTCTGTTTCGGTACCGGAATAGGCACCGGTGAGGCCTCTAGTTAATGATTGGGCGTTCGCCCTGTCATTGTAGATGCTTCAAGCGATAATTCACCCCAGGGACGCCGGCTGTCACGCAGGGGATCTTCACCGACGGCCAGCGTTTTCGGAGCGTGGATTTGCATTGGGCCGATGGCCTTGAACCCAGGCAAACAGACGCCAGAGAAGTGCCCGCCGGGGATTCTTTTCACCACAGACTATTCAGAAGGTTGCAGGTGCCGCTGGTCGTCATGGCCAGAAGGCCGGAGCCATCTGAAGTGCGGGGGCACTTTCAGGTTAGGCAGAGCTTCTCTGCGATAACCAGCTTCATCGCGTCTTGAAACACTACTGATTGGTATTACACTCGGCCGCAAAGGACGACCCGTGTTATCGTTGCATTGTCCGTCGTGTACTTTCCTCAATCGCGTATGATTTGGGTGCGATCCGAAAATCATGACGCATTATGTGGAGCACAGCGCATCCATTCTCAGGTTCTCCGATTTCTCCGTGGGCGTGCAGTCGTAAGCCAACTCTGTTTTCTAAACGAGCAGGCCAATCTACCCATACCTCAACCCACGATCCAGGAACAACCGGCGCCTCCGGCTTGAACCGAATCTTCGCTTTCGACATGCTGACCGTTAGACCATGGCCAGCTGCGAGAACCTTGGCACGGCCGCTTACTTTGTATTCGATTTCAGACTCGATCGGGTACCAGTGATCCGCATTTGATGCTCTAGACTTTTGACCTTGGACTAGTGATAATAGGCTTCCCATATTGGCGCTCACCACGCTTGGTCTTACACTACGCCGATGCGCCCAGAAGTCAATGATCATTATCAAAATTTATGGGTATATGAGCAGTTCTTCAGCCGCCGTGTTCCGAATGGCTTTATGACGGATTCACAAATGCGGATTTCTAAGTCGGCTCACCCGTTGCCAGAAAAAGGGCGCCCTGGGGTGTTCCGAGAGGCACCGGCGCGAGAATGTTGCGAGACAACGAGCGACTTCGACAACGCGCGGATGCATCCGCAAACCGGGCATACCGGGCTATTCGAGAGGCCCCCTGGCGCTAGTCCTTGCCCCCTCAGTTGGCACTTGTCCAATAACGCCACTTGTTCAAGGCGGCTTATCGGCAACTTCCTGAAAACCGTTATGCTTATCCTACTAGGCTTGGCACTTTGCACATGTCGAGGAACTGGCGGCGGGTTTGCTTTTCCACTGCGTGCGCGACAAGCTTACCACTACGGTCATACAGAAAGCGCATGTTGGACCGCCCCGTGATCGACAAGACCGGGACCGGGAATGCAGTCTACGACATCGATCTTCATTACGCCTGGGAAGATCAACGGCCACCGCCCTGAAACAACCGTCGAATGGACCGTCGATCTTCACTGCCTTGCAGCAGCAATTGGGTTTGAAACTGCAAGCGGAAAAACTACCGGTGCAAGTTATGGTGATCGATCAAATCGAACGAGTCCCAAGCGGGAGCTAGCTTCGCCAATCCGTCTAACGCCGAACCGCTCCCAGGTTGGGAACGATATGTGGCCCGGCCTAGTTGGAATCGTTCACTTGGCCAGTCTGCCTCCGACGAGCCGGGCGATCAGCACGGCAAGGTAAAGCTGTCCGATAATCGCTTCGCTCGCCGCCAGACTTCGCGCGGTCGGTGTCAAGGGAACGATATCACCATATCCCAGAGTCGCGAGGGTCACGAAGCTGAAGTATACGCATGTGGGTAAATCGAGAGCGCCCGCGGCCGCCGGTACTCCGGCTGCGGCGAATGACCCGGCGCGCAGTTGGCCGATCTGCCAATAGCCCACGCCAAATATCTGGCCGGCAAGCAGGTATGCGCTCAATGCAGCGCCGATCCGCTCCGTGTTCGCGTACTTCCCCTGGAGAGCGAACCGTAACGAACTAACTGCAGCCAAAATAGCCAGCGCGACAGACAGGATCGTCGCCAACCCTGAAACCGGCCCCAGTTTCAGCCGGAGCCCAAGCAACCGGAGAGACGCGATCAAGGCGACGGCGATCGCCGCGCATCGCCGCCCGCGCGAAGTGCCGAGCCCGCCCGCTGCCGCCGCCAGGCTCACGCAGTACACGGACTCCAGGGGCCACCCATGAAGGCGATATTCCTGGGTGACCGGAGCGAAAATCATTGCGAGCAGAAGAGACAGAAAGAGTACACGGTATCGGTGCGTGGAATACCACTCCGAAACGCTTAGCCAGCGGCTACGGAACTTGTCCGCTAGGCCGGTCAAGGAATCTGCCGATAGCAACATTTCACCTCGGCAGTTCCGGGATGAGGAAGAACATGAGGGCCATGATGGAGTAGATCGTAATCAGTTGAACCCCCTTGTACCAGTTCGATTGGCCGTCGCCGCACACTACAGCGCCCAGAATCACACCGAGGAACAGAGAACCAACCTCGGCACGGCCGAACTCCAGATTCATTGCTTGCGGAGCAAGGAAGTAACTGGCGAGCACCAGCACAGGCGCTACAAACAACGCGATTTGAATCGAACTACCCAGGGCAATGCCGATCGCCAGATCCATTTTGTTTTTTCGGGCCATGGCAATGGCCGATCCGCTCTCGGCGGCCCCGCCTACGATGGCGAGCAAAACAATTCCGATGAATGTCGATGACATGCCGAGTTCCTTACCCGTACCCTCGGCGGCGCCTACTAGGATCTCGCTCATCCATGCGGCGAGCACGGAAGCCGCCACCAGGGTTCCAATCGCGCGACCCAGGCTCCATGGCTTCACGTGTTCGTGTCCGCCGCTGTCGGCCTCCGCACTGGCGAACTCGCCCACGTGAGTCTTCAGCGAAAACCACAGGTATAAGCCGTAAGCCAGCAAGAGTATCCCAACGATACCGACGTTCAACAATTGTTCCTCCCGGATCGACGAATCCGGTGCGAAATAGCGGCTGAAGCTGCTGGGTATTCCCATGCTCATGGCCGCCAGAAGCATCATCGTGCTGTAGGTGCGCGCCGCTGCCGGATTGAACCGCTGGGTATGGTGCCGCAGCCCGCCCAGGAAGAAAGACAGCCCCAGAGCGAGAAGGAGGTTGGCGAGAATGGCCCCGATTAGCGAGGCCCGCACCATTTCGAGCAGGCCCGCTCGAAGCGCGACTATCCCGATGATCAGTTCGGGGGCGTTGCCGAAAGTCGCATTCAGCAAGCCTCCGACCGCGTCGCCGGTTCGCAGGGCGAGTTGCTCCGTGGCGTTCACAATCAAACCCGCGACCGGAATCAGCGCCAGGGCGGCGAAAAAGAACAATACCGCCGGCCGCACTCCAATGTGTTCCACCATGAGCGTCACGGGAATGAAGATCAGGAGCCAATTCAGAGAGGGCTTCATTGGCAGACCCTGGAAGCGTGCAAGCACGCGGAACCGTCCGGCGCGGAACCAGCTACAGAACCGCCGCCTCGAGAGAGGTCAGTAGGAAGATGATCGCTTACCGGATAGCGCCGTATTTTGTTTTCGTACCGAGGTTCGCGCTGCACGCCGCCTGCGCCGCGGGCTGTCCGGTGCTTGTACGATAACGCCTCAGATCGGCCACTTGCAGACGACGCAGTACTGAAGGGTGGCAACCGCGGTCTCGTGCCGGCGCGGCTCAGTGTCGGCACAAATTAGCGCCGTGCCTGACCTCACCGTCACGCTGCCGGAGCCGCCGGTCATTCCGGCTCTAGCCGACGGCGGACGCAAGGCGGCATAGGGTGCAAAGCAGAGGAAGCATCAGAACAGTGACCCACGAAGGAAGCTTCCGGAGAGCGGCAAGATTTTGGCGGGGTTCAGTGGAGGGTATGCCCCGACGAGATTATCAAGCGGATCAGGCTTGCGCCCCAGCCCCCGTCTATTCGCTCCACTTGCGCACTTGCTATTCGGGAGCTGCGGGAATCTTTCCTCGCAGCACAAAATCCGCAAACGCCTTGACGGCCTGGCCAGCCGACTTGAAGGCGATGGCGCGGTACCCATTGAGCTTCAATTCATATTGCCAGTTTCCACCCTCGGGTAATCGATTCGTCGGAAGCAAAAGCATCGGATCGACGAAGCGGGCTCGAGTTGGAGCTTTAGCCAAGAGTCGGAAATGCTCCCTCCGATTGCTTCGCGATCGAGCGGAGGTCCGGGTACGCGTCAAGTAGGACTGGTGGCACTTTCACAGGCTCGCCGCTCAGAAAAGCCTGGAGATCCAATGCGTTCACTGTCGCTTTGCCCAAATTGTGGTTGTTCGTGACTGCGTAGGTCTCGGACGCATCCTCGGCAATCGCCTTGATACGCGCAACCCACGGTTCCAGTTCGTCGAGGGAGTACAGATAGTCATAACGCTCGCGCACATCGG